>Ga0213840_1000692_pt1 | contig 39335 bp, 34 predicted proteins | sample SWPATP22_FD_160132 | JGI IMG/M metagenome (GOLD analysis project Ga0213840, IMG submission 160132) | Coastal seawater microbial communities from Marineland, Florida, United States - SWPA TP2 #2 | ecosystem: Environmental > Aquatic > Marine > Coastal | place: USA: Florida | collected 2016-08-14 | reverse complement strand
ACATTCTAAATACACGCAACGAAGAGCAAGCTGAAAGCGAGCTTGACCTTGTTGTTGCGGGTACTGAAGGCGCAGTACTTATGGTTGAATCAGAAGCAAGCGTGCTTTCTGAAGAAACTATGCTTGGTGCTGTTATGTTCGGTCACGAGCAAATGCAAACTGTGGTTAACGCAGTAAATGAATTTGCTGCGGAAGTTGGCACTGAGAAGTGGGACTGGACACCAGAAGCAGAAAACACTGCGCTTAAAGATAAAGTTAAAGCACTAGCTGAAGCTGAAATGACAGCTGCTTATCAGATTTCTGACAAGCTAGAGCGTAAAGACGCAGTAACTGCTGCAACTGAAAAAGCATTAGAAGCAATCCTTGCTGAAGACGAAGAGCAAGACAAGAAAGAAGTACTAGACCTTCTTCACGACCTTGAGTCTGACGTAGTTCGCTCTCGCATCCTTTCTGGCGCACCGCGTATCGACGGTCGTGACCCAGCAATGATTCGTGCACTAGACGTAGCGACTGGTATTCTTCCACGTACGCACGGTTCTGCACTATTTACCCGTGGTGAAACACAGGCACTTGTTGCAGCAACACTTGGTACAGAGCGTGACGCACAGATGATTGACGAGCTTCAAGGCAAGCGCGACAGCCGTTTCATGCTTCACTACAACTTCCCTCCATACTGTGTTGGTGAGACAGGTATGATTGGTTCGCCTAAGCGTCGTGAGATTGGTCACGGTCGTCTAGCGAAGCGTGGTATTCAAGCAGTAATGCCAAGTGAAGAAGAATTCCCGTACGTAGTACGTGTGGTTTCTGAAATCACAGAATCAAACGGTTCATCTTCAATGGCGTCTGTATGTGGTACTTCACTAGCGCTTATGGATGCAGGTGTTCCAATTAAAGCGTCTGTTGCGGGTATCGCAATGGGTCTTGTTAAGAGTGACGACAACTTTGTAGTTCTTTCAGACATCCTTGGTGACGAAGATCACCTTGGTGATATGGACTTTAAAGTAGCGGGTACTACCGAAGGTATTACTGCACTTCAAATGGACATTAAGATTGAAGGTATCACTAAAGAAATCATGCAAATTGCGCTTAAACAAGCAAAAGAAGCACGTTTGCACATTCTTAAGACCATGGACGAAGCCATTGGCGGTCACCGTGAAGAGCTAAGTGAATTTGCTCCACGCATTTACACAATGAAGATTGACCAAGATAAGATCCGTGACGTTATCGGTAAAGGCGGCGCAATGATCCGTCAAATTACTGAAGAGTCTGACACTAACATCGAGATTGAAGACGACGGTACTATCAAAATCTTTGCGACAGAGCGTGCGAAAGCAGACATCGCTATTAGCAAGATTGAGCAAGTAACGGCTGAAATTGAAGTTGGTAAGACTTACAACGGTAAGATTACACGTATTGTAGACTTCGGTGCGTTCGTAGAAGTACTTCCAGGTAAAGAAGGTCTTGTTCACATTTCACAAATCGCTCACGAGCGTGTGAACAAAGTAACTGACTACCTAGAAGAAGGCCAAATGGTTGACGTTAAGGTTATGGAAATCGATCGCCAAAACCGTGTACGTTTAAGCATTAAAGAGCTTCTAGAGAAGCCTGCGCCTAAGTCTGACGACGCAGAGTAATGCCAATTAGGTTTTAAACCTTGTTAGCTGTAAATAAGTAAAAAGGGAGCTTGGCTCCCTTTTTTCGTTATAGGTTGCTACAGGTTTTATAAAGTTGCGTTTTGTGAATTAACCCACACATTCAACTTATGATGAAATGCGTATTTTAAAGGTATTTGATAATGGATAAGCAAACCCAAACCGAAGTAGAAGCAGCAGTATTCCGCCGCTTAGTAGAACATTTAGATGCGAACAAAGACGTTCAGAACATCGACCTAATGATTTTGGCCGACTTTTGCCGTAACTGCCTAGCAAAGTGGTATTCAGCGGCTGCTAGCGAGCAGGGCGCAGACATCGACTACGAAGCAGCGCGTGAAGTGGTATACAAAATGCCGTATTCAGAGTGGAAAGAGAAGCATCAGCTACCAGCTACTGACGAACAACTTGAAAAGCTAGCGGCCAGACAGAAAAAGTAGTTGCTAGTTTGAGTAACTATAATCTACGAATTTTAAAAGCCAGCGATTGCTGGTTTTTTTGTATATTTTTCTATTGGTTATGGTTTAAAGTATTAATTGATAGAAGAACAAGTCTTTTAAAGTGGATTGAGAAAGCATGACGGTTTAAAGACGTGAGGATTGTTATGCTTTTTAAAAGGGATTTAGAGTTATGAGAAGAGCATCGCCAGAAGCATGGCTTTTTGTCGGATTTATTATTTGCCTTGTAGTCCTCCCCGTAGTTGCAGGTTTAATTGCACTCAAAGCATACCGAAAGTATAAACCTATCGAAGTTCAAGAAACGAATTCCATTGCAGTCCTGCATCAAAAGACACATGACAGTTTCTTTACTGTTCTAGTCGTAGGGTGGTTGATATGCAGTCCAATTTTTTATTGGCTCTACTTGTGGTATCTGAGCTAGAAATCATAGGTTTGATGACAAAATATAGGTATTCGTTTTTTTTCGTTTCCGTCATCCTATTGGTTTTTTGATTTACGTATGAGTATCGTATTTACAATCACTTAAGCCACTGAAAAAATGTAAATGCTCAAGGAATAGCACACCGTGAAAGCAAACATCAAAAGCAAAGTTCCACTTATTTTCCTTATTGTGGTGTCGCTTTGGTGGTGGTTCTATTATGCCTCATCAAATGCGTTCAATGGCTTTGGATCAGAAAAGCATGAATGGTTATTTATGCTCGATACGTTGCTGGTGTTACCAATACTCTGCTTTATTTGTGAAGGCAACAAACAAAAAGCGAGTTTAAAGGCCGCTATGCTTTGTTGCACTGCCGTGTTTATTGGGAGTGTGATTATTCCAGAGCAGAACAAGGTGTTGTTTCAATACCTTGAAAGTGGACGGTATGTGGTTTTAGCTTTTGTGCTTCTGCTTGAATTGACTGCTGTTATTACCGTATTGCTAGCTGTGCGTAGTTTGTTAGCAAAAAACGAAGACCCTGATGTTGCACTTCAAAAGCCCATTGATAGTATGCTGGGTACATCGGCATTAAGTAAATTGCTACAGTTTGAAGGGCGTGTTTGGATCTTCGCGTTATTTGCGTCACACATAAAGCCAATGGCGTACGCTGGAGAACATCATTTCTTTTATGATAAGAAAGACGGCGCACGAAGCAATCTTGCTGGTTTTCTTGCTTTAATGGTCATCGAGCTACCTTTAGTTCATTTGCTTATTCATTTTCTCTATAGCAGCACCGCTGCCAATATTGTTACTGGCCTTACGCTATTTGGACTCGTATTTTTCTTTGCGGAATACAAAGCAGTGGGTAAGCGTCCAATTTCGATAAGTGGCAACGACATCATTGTCCGCTATGGTCTCTATCCGTCGCTTACCATTTCAATTCATAATATTGCTGCAATATCGGCTAATACAGGCTTTATAAAGCGTAGCCGCTACATTAAAAGGTTTAACTATGCTGGTGTACCCAACGTTGAAATTCTTTTGCGTGAACCAATGAATGGTAGGAAGGCAATATATTTGGGCGTTAACTCGCCATGTAGATTTATACATTGCGTAAAGCGAGTAAAAACCAAGGACTCGTTTTTTTAACAAGGAAGCACTTAATGCGAACAACAGTTGTAATAGTGGCTGCGCTAATTAGTTTGTATTCAACAATACTCAAAGCAGATACAGTAAAAATTCACGCAATTCACAAAGAAACCTTTGCCTGTACAGAGCATTGGGACGGGCAGTTTGCATACGCGGGTGATGCGTTAGGAACAGACTGTGTTATTGGTGGTTGGTATGAGGATGATACTCGGCTTTTTCAGCGCTCTTATATTAATAAGGGTTTCGAGAACGAAGAGTGGTTTGGTTTTAAAAAGGATGTGTTAGCACCTTGTGATTGCACGGTAGACAGTATTCATATTAACCCTATTACGAATAAGCCAGGTGTAATGACGCCCGGTAAAGCAAGCTCAATTACGTTTAAAACAAAAGAGGGTCAGTTTGTACTGCTTGCACACGTAAGAGATATCGCTGTAAAAGTTGGTCAAAAAATCAAGCGCGGCACTGTAGTAGCCAAGGTGGGTAATAATGGTTACAGCCGAAACCCACATATTCATATAGGCGCGTGGGATATTAATGGTAAGCCAATGCAAATTCAGTTTGACCAGAGCACGCTCGCGTTAATAGACCGTCAGTAGTTTAAGTTTATAAAGCAGCGAAGTAATTCATACCGTCGCTGCTCGCTACGAATTATGGAAGAAACTAGCTCAAGGAGGAAACAGTGATAGTTTTGTTTTTCATCGCATTTATGTTTGCGTGGCTTTTTATTGCATCACTTCTTTTAGAATGGTTATGGAACATGACTATTCCCGATCTTTTTAATTTATCTAAAATAACGTATTGGCAGGCGTTTCGTCTTCTTATCATTTCCGCTTTATTGTTTAGCGGGTTAGGCATCAAATTCATCAATTTTTAACAAGGAATGTTCAATGAAAAAGGTTTTATCTTTAGCGTTTATCTCATTAACTTTAGTCGGCTGTAATGGTAATAGCGATGACGAACAACCATGTGGCGAAATCACGCTGCCTGTAATTGTTCCTGCTATTCGAGTGAATCTATTCGACATTAATGAGCAAGCACTAAATGCATGCGATGCAATATTAACCATTACTAACTCTTCGGGAACAGAAGTAGTGTACGGCTCTGCTTTCAATAATTGCGAAGAAGAATTTAGCCTTGATGGTGGTTTCAATTTAGAGGAGCACGACTTTCTGATTGAAAAAGCGGGTTTTGTAAACCAAGAATTTAGTAATATCTCGCCCATAGAAACACGTTGCGCATACGAAACCATAGAGATAGACGTATTTTTAGAGGCTAATTAACGGTGTTCAATTTGTAATTAAGTGCGTCACGTTACTTTCTGTCATCCTTTATTGGGTGTTTATAGCACACGTTTACGGTAAATTAAGTTCACACTACTTGTAACCTTAGTTAGGACAACGACTTATTATGGCTTCTATCCTTACCCCTGTCGTCGCCCATATCTTTTGGTGCGCACTTCTTTATGCATTGCTAACTGTGGCACGTGCGCCAGCTGTGTGGGGAGTAGGGCGCAAAGTTGATGGAAGCAATCCATTTCAAAACATCCAAACCAAAATAAGTGCTAATCTGACGAATCAGTTTGAATGGCCGGTATTTTTTCATGTGCTTTGCGTAATGCTTTATCTAGAACAAAGCGCTGTAACAAGTACCATGATGCTGATGGCATGGGCATTTGTTATAGGTCGAGTTCTACATAGCCTTGTTCAAATTTGTAGTAGCAACGTTCGGATTCGCGGGCTAGTGTTTACTATTAATTTCCTTGCTGTGATAGCCATGTGGATTTTGTTTTTATTTAAATTGTAGGGGGATTATTGTTTTTTAAACGCTTCTAGCGTGCATTTGCAGGTAAGTAAAACAATTTACAAAAGAAGGAGTTTGGGAAAACGTGGCACAGCTTGTATTTGAAAACACTACTTTAAACACACCGTCACTCATACTTGCGCCGCTTACATCAGCGCATAAAAGCGATTTATTAAAAGCTGCAACTGACGGCGAGCTATGGAATTTATGGTTTACCAATGTACCCAGTGAAAACACAATCGACACTTACTTTGAAGCTGCATTAGAACAGAGAGAAGCCGGTACTTCTTTACCGTTTGTTGTTCAGCACAAAGCGACGGGAGAAATAATTGGTACCACGCGCTTTTGTAACGCTGATTTGAAGAACAAGCGTTTAGAAATTGGCTACACCTGGTACGCTAAAAGTTATCAGCGCTCTTCGGTTAACACAGAATGTAAGCTAGCTATGCTTACGTACGCATTTGAAACCTTGCAAGTTATTGCTGTTGAGTTCAGAACTCACTGGCATAACCAGGTCTCTAGAAACGCAATTTTAAGGTTAGGGGCAAAACAAGATGGCGTATTACGACAGCATCAACAGCAGGCCGATGGCGCATACCGCGACACGGTGATATTTTCTATTCTAAATAGCGAGTGGCCCACCGTTAAAAAAGGCTTAATTCACAAGCTTTCATATAATACTAACACCCACGAATAATAGCTTTACAACCCTATCGCTGCTAAAAAACGTTGCGTTTTAAATAATGATCAATGATGACCAACAAGGAAACAATATGGACTTTTTACTAAACATTCTTATTTGGGTTGGGGTTGTTATATTCGCCGTGTTTTTCATTGGCTTTTTGGCAGCAGTAAAATTAAATAAACGCCAGGACGAAAATGATCAAAGCACCAAAAATAAAAACCCAAATAACTAAAACCAGAATGATAAAAACTAGAATAAATGAAGCTTGATTAAAAAAGCCTGACAGTAGAATAATTAGAACTAACATCGGTTTATACAATGTACCTTCCTAAAAACCTTACCATGACGCCAAATTCTGCTGTGCGAAGCTTTATCTCTCAGTACAATTTTGGCGCGCTTATTACTAGCGACTTACGCACAACGCAACTGCCTTTCATGGTGGAAGAACCAAAAGATGGCAGGCTTGTGCTTACTGCGCATATGGCGAAAGCCAATAGCCAGTGGAAACAGTTTGAGAGCTCTGCTGATTCAAAGGTAAACGCCAGCGTCTTATTCGCAGGTCCTCATGCCTACATTTCACCTACTTGGTATCAAAGTCGACCAGCAGTATCTACATGGAATTATGCTTCTGTTCAGTGTTTTGGGTCGGTTACATTATTAGATGAAGCGGCAACGCTGGATGCAGTGTATAAACTTACGCAACAGTTTGAGCCTTCTCTTGAAAGGGGAGCTAAAGCCATAGAAGCATTAATGCCTGAAGAGTATGTAAACAAACTAATTAAAGCTGTGGTTGGCTTTGAAATGGTGGTTGAAACAGTAGAAGCAAAAGAAAAACTGGGGCAACACAAAAGTAATGTTGATCAAGCTTCTGTTTTTAATGCGCTAACAAAAAGCGAAAGTTTAGATGCTCAAGCGTTAGCGGCCTATATGGTGACAAGAAATACGGGTACTGGATAGAGCTGATAATAAGTACTTCTTCAAAATTTAAATAACCCCTTTTTGAACATTTCCTCGTTTAGTCATAAACAAGAAGGGGAAATGCTATGTTACTAACACTTCAACATGCTTCAAATGTTGCTCCGTCGTCACCTTGGCTTTCGTTGTCTCAACGGTTAGTTAAGGCGTTCTCTTTAGGCACCGCTGGTTTGGTGATAACTGTTGCGCTTTTCGTTTTGATGGCGCGTTTAATTGAGCAAGACAAAGTATCGGTAGAGAAGGTACAACCTGTACATTTAGACCCCATTATTTATCAAGCAGAAGATGAGACCACCGTTGTAAGGCCAAAGATTAAGCCCATAGAGCAGGTGATAAAAACGCCGCCAGTACAAAAGGTTGAGACTAACCCTGAACCTAATGACACATTAAACAATGTAGCCATGTTCACTCATGTACCAAACACTAATTTAGACATTAAGATTGGGTTTAATGGCGCTCAGGGCAACATGCAGGCGTCTCCACAATTTCGCGTCGATCCTACATACCCACCTGAAGCGTCTAGGAATGGAACAGAAGGATGGGTAAAACTTGGCTTTACAGTAAGTGCCAGTGGTGCCGTATCAGATATAGAGGTACTAGAGTCGCAGCCTGCGAGAGTGTTTGATAGAGCGGCAAAACGAGCGCTTAAAAAGTGGAAATATAAACCTAAGTTAGTTGACGGTAAGCCTGTTAGTCAGACAGGTATGATCGTAGTATTAGATTTCAAGCTAGAACAATAAGGAAGAAGCCTATGAGCATAGGCGCAAGCTTACAGGGTATTTTTCGTCGCTCGGCTAGTACGAGCGACAGTATAAAGCATACAGCCACTACCAATTCGTTAGGATTAAGCGAAAGATTAATGGTGCAATATCGCGATACACAAAGCGACCAGGCGCTGTCATCGCTTTTCGATTTGCACAGTAACAAGCTTTATTACTTTTTACTTGTAATGTCAGATGCTGCTACAGCTGAAGATATAGCGCAAAAGGTATGGGTAACGGTAATTGAAAAGCGTCACCAATTTGTGAATGCAGACAATTTTCAAGCGTGGTTATTTACCATAGCGCGTCGGGCTTTAATTGATGAATTTCGTCGAAATGCCCGAATAGATTACGACAGTGACGCAGTGAGTAAAGCGCCCAGCGATAATATAGATATAGGCGAAACGCTCACTAAAAGCGAAGCTATCCATTCGTTGTTGTGTGCACTGCCACTTAAACAGAAAGAAGCGCTTTCGTTGCAGCTTGAAGGGTTGTCTTTAGAGCAAATAAGCGCTATTTGCCACGTACCAAGAGAAACAATTAAAACACGCTTGCGCTATGCGCGCGAAACTCTTAAAAAAATTACGGAGCGTGATTAGCATGTCTATGTCAGATAAAGAATTACAGGACGCTTTTAAACAAAATCAACAAGTGCACAGTGCGCCAAGTGCGCTTAAGCAGTCTGTTATGCAGCATCACATGGCGAAAAAAGCACAGCAACAAAGCGGGGTATCCCAAACTGTGGAACTGCTGGTTACATGGTTTCATTCGTCATCTGTGAGATTTGCTGCATTAGCTGTTGCCATGGTTGCGTTGTTTGGCGTTTATGGCGCGGGTAAATGGCAGATGGCTAACTTTCCATCGTATGATGCTCGCAACAACCCCGATATAACAACGGTAAGTATTGTTAATTACCACGGTTACAATGCTGAAGCTGAGCGTTTCAAAACCGATTATTTCAATACAGAGCGAGATAACGCTGATAAGCGCAGAGCAAAGTTTAACACCTACACGGATAACTATTTTTCTAGCCAAGCGTTAGCGCAAGCGGTAAGCGTGCAAAATGCTACACTTTATGCCAATAACGGAAGTTGGACACTGCTTAATTGTAACAAAGAAAGCGTGGTGATTTCTGAAAGTATCGTAGCGAAACTGAGTATTGCAAATCGTATTTCAAGCGATATAGCCGTTGGTACCAGTGTGGCACTGGCGTTTGATTCACAAGGTAGAATAACGTCAATTCGCTCGGCGCCGAAGGCGCTTATGTGTTAACACTAGCGGTTTACGTAGCTAGAGCGCTTAACAAGGTGCGTACCAATAGCACCTTGTTGGTATTTTTTTAGCTCAATTAAGCTTAGCGTCATTAAGCAGTACTTAACTATATTGAGTCGCGCTATTTTTCTAGGTCGTGAGCTCTGAATGCATTAGGCAGCAATTCACCAATTGTCGTGTTATGGGTTTGGCCTTGCTTACTCACCATGGTAACCGGTGTATCGTCAGTAGCAAATTCAGCAATTTTCTGTCGGCAACCACCGCATGGAAAACAAAATTCTTCGTTTGGGCTTGCAATAACAATGTGTGAAATGCGCTTATAACCTTGAGAAACCATGTTGCCTATGGCAGTAGCTTCGGCGCATTGTCCTAACGGAAACGCTGCACTTTCAACGTTACATCCTGCAAAGGTCTCACCGGTAGGTGTAATGACAGCGGCACCAACTTTAAAATTGGAATAAGGGGAGTGGGAGTTTTTCTGTGCGTTGAACGCTAAAGCCGAGAGTTGTTCAATATTATTTTTGTTCATGGCTACCTTTGTTATCCGCCTAATACGCTTTACTTTTCTTACTAAATGCGAGAAGGTTGGCGGCAATATCGCCGCAACAAATGTATACTTTGTATTTAGACGGTCTTTTCTCTTTTTATAGAATGCTTTTTTACCATGTGCAGAAACGTTAGTCTCATCTTTTTTTCTTTAATTGCTGCTATTTTAAGCGGTTGCGCGCAAACAGTGCCTGTGGCAGAAAGGCCACAGATGGGTAACCTTTTATTAGCCGAACCTGCACCCATTAACCCGCGTTCAGAAATGGCAATTGCGCGCTACAACCAGGTGCTTAGCAGTACGGCATTGTCTGATGAAGATAAAGCGGAACTGCACTTTCAGCGCGGTATGCTTTACGACAGCGTTGGTTTAGGTGGTTTAGCGCAATTCGACTACAGCCAAGCAATTAATTTTAAGCCCGATCTTGCTGAAGCATATAACTCGCTTGGCATTCACTACATACAGCAAAGCGATTTTTTACAAGCGTATGAAGCGTTTGATTCAACGTTGGAAATAAACCCAGAGTATGACTTCGCGTTTTTGAACCGCGGAATTGCTTTGTATTATGGTGGCAGAGCAGAACTTGCTACTACCGACCTAGCCGCGTTTTTAGAAAAAGACGAATCTGACCCGTTTAGGGCTTTGTGGTCGTATTTTGCTCACCACGACGTATCGCCGGAAGAAGGGCAAATATATTTAGCCACTATTCGCCCAAGTTTAGATAACAGCCATTGGGCTACTACACTCACCGATCTGTTTCTTGGGGTTGTAGACGAAAACGACGTACTTAATTCTCTTCTTGTAGGCGTGAGCAGCCAGAAAGAGCTTACTGATAGATTGTGTGAAGCTTATTTCTATTTGGGTAAATATCATACGCAAAATGGAAATAGTGGCATTGCGTCTAACTACTTTAAGCTTGCACTTAGTACCAATGTGTTTGATTACGTTGAACACCGCTACGCGCGAATGGAACTAAATAGGTTGCGAGAGCGCGCAAATACCGAAAAAACCGCAGACAGTGCAACAGAGTAAGCACTAAGTATCATGCGCGGCCTATTCCTAGCAGTTTTTGCACTGCTTATTGTTGCAGGCGATAGCGGCCGCTTCTCGCCCCAACTTGTTCATAATGCATCCGCTGTTCTAAACCAGTCAAAAGCTGAGCGACAGCAAGTAAATAGCGCATTAGCGATGCTGTGGGATGCGTCGATGCAGGGAAGTGAACAAGGACAGTCGTTACTGCTTTCTACTTTTCAAAATGCCTACAACACGAACTTTGAAAACAACAGCATAAATCAAGAAGATGCCAGTTACTGGCTTGAAAAGCTTGTAAGGCTTGAAAATGCTGACGCGGCTTGGTTGCTGTATCAAATGTTAGGTGAAGAGGGCGCCTCTAAACGATTTATGCGATTGGCGGCCATAGGCGATGTTGCTGAAGCACAGCTGGCTTTTGCTATGTCTTCTGATTCGCCTGAAAAACGCGAAAAATGGTTAGTACGTGCTGCTTCACAAGGCTATGTCCCGGCTCAAGCTGCGCTAGCCGACTGGTATTTACTGCATGGGAAACAGCAGTTAGCAAAACCGCTGCTGGCGGCTACCGCAGAATTAGATATGCAAAGCGCGTTTAAATACGGTCGCTTACTTTGGGACGAAGAAAATGTAGATGAAGCCAAAATACATTTTTCTCGAGCAGCGAAGCTTGGTCACCAGCAAGCGAATCGTGCCTTATCGGTTATAAACAGATACAAGCAATACTCGCCTTCGAACCTGCCAACAATAAGTTGGGCATCTGTCTCTAGTACTGCCAGTGAGTGCCTGCAACGTATTCAGCCCTTCGCAACCAGCCTAGCAACCATTATTAGAGCAGATAGTTTGTATAATGACTTTGTTAAAGATACCCGATTATCATCGCTACCGATTTGTATCGCTCCGCCAATTTGGCTAAAAAATGACGTGCTTTCCTGCAGTGCTAATTTTAAGAAAAGCGGCGTTCTAGGCTGCGATGTTGCGCCGCTGGCAATTGCAGCAAAGCAGCGCGAGTTTAGTCATGCAGTAGTGGTTAGCGAGCAGGGCAAGGCTAACGTTCAAAATGGCGTTATGTATTTGGATATTAGTGACGCTTATTCAGTGTTTGTGCATGAACTTGCTCATTTCTCTGGCTTTGCTGATGAATATCCCATCGGCCGAGGTATGGCAAGAAAGCTGTGCGACGAAGATGGTATTGAAGACTTTGTGCCACCCAATGTTATTGTTGATAGTGAGTATTGGTATTCCCCGCACAGCACGGTTGATAAGTGGTTGAGCATAGATCCTGCTACCATCATTGCACCCGCGAAAACGTGTATGGTACTTGGTAAAAACAGCTATAAGCCAAGTAGGCGCATAACCTTTATGGAGCATCATGACAGCGGCGTTATTCCACCGCTTTATCTGGTGTTATGGCGTGAACAGCTGAAAAAGCAAAATATACAACGCCCTATTTCAATGAACTTTTTTCAGATGTTTCACCAACAGGGCAACCAAAAAGAAGCTGCCCATTGGTTAGAAGAATATGAGGCGTTTGTTGGTGAGTAGTGTGTTGTTAATGCCTTAGGGTTTGGCTAGGGTATTTTTCAATTCATTTACCCACATAGACGTAGCGCCACAAATGGCGACGGGCATCACAATAAAGTTCACTACGGGAATCAGTGAAAACACATTCACCATCATTCCAAATGTCATTGCCTTTCCTTTGTGTTCACCTAGGTGCATGCGCATTCGCGTAAAGTCGACTTTATGGTTGTCGTAGGGGTAATCGCAATACTGAATGGCCATCATCCACGCATTAAATAAAAACCACAGCACTTGCCCAATAATTGGCAGCAAGAAAAACAGCAATAAAAAGCCGATAGCGCGGGGTAAATACCATGCTAATTTAGACACTTCTCTGCCTATTGTTCGTGGTATGTCTTTAATCAGCGCCATAACGCCTTCATCGCCTAAATCTTGCCCAGTGAGATGACGCTCAACTTTTTCAGACAAAACGCCATTAAATGGTGCTGCAATCCAGTTTGCTAAAGTCCCAAACACGAGCGCAAATATCAACAGCACGCTTATCACCGCTAGCGGCCATAGAATGAAAGATATCCCAGTTTTTATCCAGCCCAGCCAGTCCGGCACTAGATTTATGACATAGGTAATTCCTACTTCGATTTGTCCGAACAAGAAATAAAATGCTACAGAAAATAGCAAAAGGTTGATGGTGAGAGGCACAAAAACAAAGCGTTTAAGGCCCTTTGTTTTAATGAGTGAGAAACCTTCGAAAAAGTAATGTACACCACCTGCGCTCATATAAACTCCTTGCGTCAGATACGTTTGAAAATGTAAAACTTGGTTGCTTACTGTACCATTTTAATAGGGAAAGGTGTGACACTGAAATGGCAATTGTTACAAGCTGTTAGATTTGATAGAGTCGAGCAATAATAACAAAAGAAAAATTTTTGTGGCGCTAACGTTTTCTCTCCATTGTCATAACAAACAATACCCTCGTAATATTGCGGTAGTCTTCGCTGTTTGCGCAATTATTGATATGGGAGCGACCACGTGAGACTAAAAAAAATAAAGCTTGCGGGCTTTAAGTCTTTTGTTGAGCCAACCTCTATTCCTTTCCCTGGAGAAATGACCGCCATTGTTGGGCCCAACGGTTGCGGAAAATCAAATGTAATAGACGCCGTTCGTTGGGTGCTAGGTGAAAGTTCAGCTAAGAACTTACGTGGCGATGCGATGACTGATGTGATCTTCAACGGTTCGTCAAGTCGAAAGCCTGTTGGTCAATGTAGTGTAGAGCTGGTTTTTGATAATAGTGCCGGTCGTATTGATGGCGAATATGCTAAATACAATGAGCTGTCGGTAAAGCGCCTAGTAACACGCGATGCTCAATCTAACTACTTTTTAAACGGTACTAAATGTAGACGTCGCGATGTAACCGACCTTTTCTTAGGTACAGGCCTAGGGCCAAGATCTTACGCTATTATCGAACAGGGGATGATTTCACGCTTAATCGAATCGAAACCCCAAGAACTGCGAGTATTCATTGAAGAAGCGGCGGGAATATCCAAATACAAAGAGCGCCGACGAGAAACTGAAAATCGTATAAGGCACACACACGATAATCTTGACCGTTTAAATGACGTTAGGGATGAGCTAGGCAAACAGCTTGAAAAACTACAACGCCAAGCTGCCGCTGCAACGCGCTATAAAACGTTAAGGGCTCAAGTTCGAGAACTGAAAGGGCAACTTGCTGCAATACGCTTCCTTAAAAACAGCGAGCATATTGAAACGCTTCAAAAGCAGCAACAAGCATTACAGCTAGAGGTAGATGATTTAGCGGCGCGATTACAAGGCGATGAAGCAGGGCTTGAAACCTACAAAACACGTCAGGTTCAAACTAAACACGACATTGACGACCTGCAGCAGCAAATATTCACTACCGGAAATGCGATAACACGGCTTGAGCAAAATGCATTACATGCAAAGCAGCGCAAAAGCCAAGTTGAACAAGAACTCCAGCGTATTGATGAGCAGCATACGGTACTAAACGCCACCATTGTAGAAGCTGAAGATGCACTTTCAGTATCAGAAACCGCGCTCATTGCTATTGAGCCTGAACTAGCCTTGAAAGAAGCGGAACTAGAACATGCCAGAGAGCGTTTTGACGATGCTGAACAAGGGCTACGAGAATTTAACGCCAAAGCGCGAGAGCAAGAACTAGCCTATAATCAGCTTCGTCAAAATGTGCAGCAATGTCATAGCCAAATTCAGTCGACCATGAACATGCAGCTTCGTACCTCACAGCGAATCAGTGAGCTCCAAGAAGAAATTAAACAGCTTGATGACGATGAACTAGCACTACAAATTGAAGTGTTGAGCGAGCAGATAGCAGAGACTGAGCAGCTTGTTCATGTCAAACAAGCGCTTGTTAATAAAGAAAGTGACACGGTTAACAATAAAAAAGAAAAGCTCAAGTCGTTAGAGAATAGAATCAGAGAAGTACACGGTAAATGGCAGACCGTAAACTCGACCAAGGCGGCGTTAGAAGCATTGCAGCAAGATGCTCTGCAAGTCACTTCACAGCACGCCACTGAAGGCTTTGATGGTATTGCACCTTTGTGGCAACACCTTAAGTCCTCAGACGAGCTTGCTCCTTGTGTGGAATCAGTACTTCGTTACTTACGAGAGCCATGTGTAGCGATAACGCACAGTGTTTCAGATTTACTTCAAAGTATCTCATCAATACCGGCTGGTACGCCGTTATATGCCAGCAAAACGTTTATTCAAGACGCTGATGAGGGTACCTTAGCTAACGCGCTATTAGCCTTTAATAATTCGGTTCCCGCATTATTTAACAGCATTAAGTTATTTGAAAACGACGATGACTTGCGCGCAGCAACCAGTGCATTAGAAAAAGACATTAAAGGCACTCATGTAAGTTTGCTTTCTAAAACCGGGTTGTGGTCTAGCCCTCATTGGGTGCTGAAGCCGGGAGAGGTGAACGATGGTGCACTGCAACGAGCAAACAAAATTGAAGCGCTAAATGCACAAATTAATGACATTGATGAGACAAAGTCGGCATTAATTGAGGAACGCGAGCAATGTGAGTTGCAATTCGAGGCGCTGAGTGAGCAGTTGCAAGAAAAGGTGCGTGCACTTAACGAGTTGGAAGCATCACTGACGCAGCTTAAAAACAAGCTGTCTTTGCTTTCTATGCAACAAGAGCAGCAGGCATCACGCAACACAAAACTGAATGATGAACTTGAAAAGCAAACGTTACTGCTCGCCAAAGAGGAAGAGCAACTAGCGCAGCTTTCCGAGAAGTTAGAGCTTGAAGAAGCGCAAATACTTGAACACGAAGTGCATATCGAAGAGGTAAGCACCAAGCGCGAGTCGTTAGAGCGCAGCGTGTCGGAACTTCGAGCATTAAGCGATTCACTTACGTCACAAAATCATGAGCTAGCGCTTAAGAAACAACAGTTAGATAACCATCAGCAAATGTATTCTAAGCAACTTGAACGCAATAAAGCGCAGCGAGAAGAGTACATTCAAAATAAAGAACGCCTTCAGCAAGAGCTTCTTCAATTAACCGCGCCACAAGAAATACAAGAGGCAGAGTTACAGAACCTATTGGCTGAAAAAGAAACCCTTGAAGCGCTGCGTGTAGAAAAACAAACCGTACTTGAAGACATTGAAGCTTGGTTGAAAGAAGCTGAAAAGGGAAATCAATCGCTTACCAAGGACATTCAAGCAAGGCAAACCAACATCGATAAGCTCAATATTGATATTGAAGGGTATCGAGTGCGCGCGAACACCATATTAGAGCAGCTAGAAGATACTCAACAGTCGCTTAAAACTATTCTTGAAAGTCTGCCAGAAGAAGCTGAAGAGCAAAAATGGCAAGACGATCTGGAGCGCACGCAAAGTGCACTGCAACGTTTAGGGGCAGTGAACTTAGCTGCCGTTGAGGAGTTTGAAACACAATCTGAAAGAAAAGCGCATTTAGATACTCAACATAACGATTTAACCGAAGCGCTTGAAATACTTCAATCGGCAATAAGGAAGATAGATAAAGAGACTCGCACACGTTTCTCATCAACTTTTGAACAGGTAAACGAAGATTTAAAAATGCTGTTTCCAAAAGTGTTTGGTGGCGGCTCTGCGTATTTGGCATTAACCGATGATGACTTACTTGAAACCGGTGTAACCATAATGGCTCGACCACCGGGTAAGAAAAATAGCACTATTCACCTTTTAAGCGGTGGAGAAAAAGCATTAACCGCTTTATCATTGGTGTTTGCTATTTTTAGATTAAACCCAGCACCGTTTTGTCTGTTGGATGAAGTGGATGCACCACTGGATGATGCAAATGTGGGGCGTTTTTGTAACTTGGTTTCAGAAATGTCGCAAACAGTGCAGTTTATTTATATCACCCACAATAAAATAGCGATGGAAATGGCGAGTCACCTTACTGGGGTAACCATGGCAGAACCGGGCGTGTCGCGTATGGTTGCTGTTGACGTAGATGAAGCTGTTGCCTTCGCAGAAGCATAACAAAGGGCGAAAGAAATTAAATGGAAGATGAATTACGTCTATTTTTACTCCTTGGCGGCACCGTTTTTATCATTGGTGTACTGGCGCACGGGATTTGGAAGATTCGCAAAAATTCAAAACCAGAAGAGAAAACACGTTTAGAGCCTAGACAATGGGCCGAAGACGATGTTTTTGAAGAAAATGGTGCAGACTCTGATTTAGGTGACGCCAGTGGCGGCAGCAAACATCAAGAAGGCTTTGATGAGCTTGGACTTGGTGCTGTTCGAGTCGTGGGTAAGTCAAATACCCGCGAACAAGAACAAAGCGATTCTGACGATACTCTAGCATCACAGCCGCTCCACAATGGTGGCGGTAGCAATATTGACGACAGCAGTGCTGTTGACAAGATAGATGAGGTTGCATCTGCAAACACGCCCTCCAATAGAAATGAACTTATGGATAATGAAGAGGGTGTTGATTCCAACTCGCTAACTTCAACTGCTGAGCCTGAAGCGGCCCCAGAACCAAAACTTTATGGTTCGGTAGTAAGCAATCCAAAACCTCATATGTCCAATGTTAAAGGGGCTTCACGTGGGTATACCGGCACAGGCAGCACAAATGCAGCACCGCCCAATAATGTTGCCGACTTCCCTGAGCCACCGGGCTTCTTATTAAAAGAAGGTGAAGAGGGTGACAGTGAATCAAGTGCAAGTGAAGCACAAGAGAACGGTAACACTGAGGCACCTGCAAATCAGCCGGTGACACCAGCTTACGAGCCTGTAACGCGCAAAGAGCCAAAGCTGTATGTGGACCCGACGGATGAGGCAAACACTGAAACAGCCGATACCATGTCTGCGCAACAACGTGAAGTGGCAGATTTCAGTTTAGATGCGCCATCACAGCCTGAGCGAGTGACAACATCTTCTGAGCGCACACAGATAAAGCCTGATGAACAGCCTAAACGTTTTAGCCGAAATAAGTCTGCAAAAGCGCATACGAGAAAGCGCGAGGAGCCGAATTTTGGTGATGATCAGATGCGCATTGATTTTGACGACAGCGATACAGAAGGCGCTTTCAGTGCCAACGACACAGATGAAAGTGCATCAGCAAATTCAAAAGCGCAGTCGAATATAGAACCAGAGGTGTTAGTACTTAACGTACGTGCACCAGAGGATGCGCCTATTGCCGGTGCGGCGCTATTACCTATGCTGCTTACGTTAGGTTTCAAATTTGGCGATCAGGATATTTTCCACCGCCATGTAAATTCAAACGGCAAAGGCCCGGTGTTATTTAGCCTTGCAAATATGTTCAAACCTGGCGTTTTCGACATAGATAACCTAGAAAACTTTGAGACACAAGGCGTGTCGTTATTTATGATTTTGCCCATAGAGGGCGATCCGCATCAAGTGTTTAATATGATGCATAATGCAGCCCGTAAGTTAGCCGACGAATTTGGCGCTCAAGTGCTTGATGGACGACGTAGTGTGCTTACCAAACAGGGTTTACAGCAGTACGTTGAAAAGATACGTGAGTTTGAACGTAAGCGAATGATAGCCCGTAGTTAGTAAATAATAGCTGTTAGCTTTACTGGGCTTAAACAAAACTTCAAAGGACTTGGTTTTAGCCAAGTCTTTTTCTTTTTGGCTTGTAATTATCAGAACCTGATTTTTATAAGTATTGATTTAGTATTTTCTATTAGATGGCGTAAAAAGTATCTCTATGTCTGAGACTCTCGAACAAGCACAGCAAGACGTTGCGACTCTTCGCAATAAGATAAATGAATACAATTACCAGTACTATGTATTAGACGACCCTTCGGTACCTGATGCCGTATACGATCGCGATATGCAGGCACTTATTGCTTTAGAGAAAGCGTATCCGTCACTGCAAAGTCCAAACTCGCCAAGCCAGAAAGTAGGCGGCGAAGCACTATCTGCATTCGAACAAGTAACGCACGATGTGCCTATGCTGTCACTAGACAATGCTTTTGACGATGAATCGTTACTGGCTTTTGAAAAGCGCATAAAAGACAGACTTAAATCTAATACACCTGCAGATGGTGCACTAGCATTTAGCTGTGAACCTAAACTAGACGGGTTAGCAGTCAGTATTCTTTACGAGAACGGTGAGCTTGTTCGTGCTGCTACCCGAGGAGACGGTCAGGTAGGCGAGAACATCACAGTGAACGTTCGCACTATATCAAATGTGCCGCTAACGTTACGTGGAACTGATATTCCTGCGCGTGTAGAAGTGCGTGGTGAAGTGTTTATGCCACGTGATGGCTTTGAAAAGTTGAATGCAACGCAGCGTGAAAAAGGCGGAAAGGTGTTTGCTAACCCGCGCAATGCGGCCGCAGGAAGCTTACGTCAATTAGACTCTAAAATAACAGCCAAGCGTCCACTGATGTTTTATGCGTATTCGTTAGGCGTAGTGCAGCCAGATACCTTTACGCTGCCAAATAGCCACAGCGAACGGCTTTCACAGTTGGGTAAATGGGGGCTACCGCTTTGCCCTGAAATAGATACCGCCAGCGGCGGCAAAGGTTGTCTTGATTATTACAATCGCATCCTTAATGTAAGAGACGCTTTGCCCTACGATATTGACGGTGTTGTATTCAAAGTAAACGCCATTGAATTACAAAATGCGCTGGGTTTTGTTGCACGAGCCCCGCGTTGGGCCATTGCGCAGAAATTCCCTGCTCAAGAAGAAGTTACAACGCTAATTGACGTAGAGTTTCAAGTAGGAAGAACCGGCGCTATCACACCTGTTGCTCGTTTAGAGCCTGTGTTTGTAGGTGGAGTTACAGTATCGAACGCTACGTTACACAATCAGGATGAAATCAGCCGCCTTGGCGTTAAAATTGGCGACACTGTGGTGATCCGCAGGGCGGGAGACGTAATTCCGCAAGTCGTTTCTGTCGTTGAGGCAAATAGAACCGGTGACGAACGCGATATCGCGTTTCCATCGCAATGCCCTGTATGCTACTCGCATGTTGAAAAACTTGAAGACGAAGCTGTTGCGCGCTGCACAGGCGGACTTATTTGCGCAGCACAGCGCAAACAAGCACTTAAACATTTTGCTTCACGTAAGGCGTTCGATATTGATGGCTTGGGTGACAAATTAGTTGACCAACTCGTAGATGCCGATTTAGTGCACAGTCCAGCAGACTTCTTTACCTTGTCGCTGGGCAGTCTAATTGGCCTTGAGCGTATGGCAGAAAAGTCGGCCAGTAAATTACTCGATTCATTGGAAGCGTCTAAAACAACCACGTTAGCTAAATTTTTGTATGCGTTAGGTATACGAGAAGTCGGTGAGGCAACAGCGGCAAACCTAGCGTCGCATTTTGAGACATTAGACGCTATTAAAAGTGCTTCACTCGAATCGCTTGTTGAAGTGCCAGATGTTGGCGAGGTAGTTGCTGCACACATATTCAACTTTTTCAATGAAAGCCATAATCTAGACGTAATTGATGCGCTATTAAGAGAAGGCATTAGCTGGCCTGCTATTGAAAAGCCTGATAGTGATAATTTACCACTTGAAGGTAAAACATGTGTAATTACAGGCACGCTAAGCGAGATGGGGCGCTCTGATGCTAAAGCCCGTTTACAGTTACTTGGTGCTAAGGTAGCAGGGTCGGTAAGCAAAAACACTGATTTCTTGGTAGCAGGTGAAAAAGCAGGCTCTAAGCTGACTAAAGCGCAAGAATTAGAGGTTGAAGTGTGGGATGAAGCTGCTCTTCTGGCCTTTCTTTCAGAGCATGAGAAGTAGTTGTTAATAGAAGTTCTATTTCATTGCTTTAATTAAAAACGCCGCTTGTTGTTAACTTGCGGCGTTTTTTAAAACTTTCGATATGTTTACTGTTTAGCTTCTTCGCGAAGGATTCTTCTGCGCTCCCAGGCTTTTTTCACTTGCAAACGCCACAGCCAGTTAAGTGAAAAATAACCCGCAAGGCCAAAAAATACCGAGCAAATGCCACAGCCAACAAGAAATGCGGGGCCAATGGTATTTAGGCTTTCTACCACCCACTGCCAACTAAACTGAAATTCAAAATGCTGAGGAGTGGTCCCCAGTACAGTAGTTCCAACTTTGTAAGCACCGTAGAATATAGGCGGAATAGTAAACGGGTTTGTTATCCAAACGGTAGCAACCGATAAAGGAAGGTTTGCTCTGAACGGTATTGCAACACCTGCTGACAGCCACATCTGAAATGGCACTGGCCAGAATGCAAAAAACAACCCTATGCCAAACGCACCAGACGCAGAGCGACGGTTCAAGTGCCACAAATTAGGCTCGTGAAGCACTTTGCCGAATATCTTTAGGGCTTTATTTTGCTTGATGCTCTGGTGATCAGGCAAAAATCGTCGAATAAATTTCTTTGGCATAAATCTCGATGCGTCTCGAAAACAAATACTAATTACATATATTACTGCGTTCACATGACCGCTTGATGTTAACTATAAACGAAGTAGGCCAGTTGCCTTTCATACACAATTAACATGAACAGCAATGAATCCTATCGTCAAAGCCGAACTGCGAAATTTAATGATACCACAATTTGGCTTTACTGCTTTTGTCTAGCTACGTTAAGCAGTGCTTTTTGGCCGTCGCTACCAACAATAGAAACGCTTGGGTGTTGCCTGGTGTTGCTGGTAACTGTAAACGCATTAGTATTATGTCATACAAAGTTAGGCGCTTTACTTGGTAACAGCACTGCTTTTTATGGTGCAATATCCGGCATAACGTTCGGTATAATGTTAGGCGTAATCTGGGCCGCGAGTGTAGGGCATTTACACTACGCTTGGCAACTGCCTGAGGATAAAATTCAACAAGATGTCATGATTGTAGGTAAAGTATTAAATGGCGGGTGCGCTGTTTCGTCAAACTTGCTTAATAATGCTAATAGTTATCAAGGTAAGCACAGAGTTCAAGAAACACAGCGTTATACTGTTGAGCTTGCAACGCTAGACAATATATCTGCCGCATACTACACCCCAATGCCTTCACTCTTTTCAGTATGGTATTCAATCAATCCTCCTAAACTGACGTTGAGCTATAAAAGCTCATGGCGTAAGCCGTCCAATTTGAATGAAAGCATGAGCGTACCCGATGCCGACGAATGCCTGCACAACGGTGATACTTTTCACGCAACGGTAAAGTTAAAACCCGCATATGGCACAGCTAACCCTATAGGGTTTAATAAACAGCAGCATCTAGTAAGTCAGGGCGTGGTCGCTAAGGGGTACATAAAACACATTTACCTCACCAAAACTCTGCATCAACACAAGCAAAGATCAGCTTACAAACAAACGTTGGCCAGCTTACAACTTCAAAATCAAAAATGGTGGCAGGCCTTACTTTTTGGGGATAGAAGCGCGCTACACGAGCAGGATTGGCAGTTACTTCAATTAACCGGTACGGGGCACTTGTTTAGCATTTCGGGCATGCACCTTTCAATTGTGGCAAGTACGGTACTTATTGCATCTAGTGGGTTAGTCGTCTTACTAGCATTTTTAAGCAAGTTCAGCCGTTTTGTTTTAGGCATACACAGCAAAGCAACACTAACTCGGTCGCTACATTTAACACCACTGCGTGTATGCGTGTTTCTGTTTGTACTGTTGTTGTGTTGGTTTTATGCCTCACTCAGCGGGTTAGCATTGCCTGTTGTTCGTGCATATATATTGTTAGTTATTGCGTGCTTTATTGTTTGTATGCATTTTGTGATGAGGCCATTACACATTATTGCCATAATGTGCGTGGGGTGTTTGTTGGTTTTTCCATTGTCACATTTGACGGCCAGCTTTTATTTAAGTGTAGGGGCTGTTGTTGTAATCACGCTTATTTCACTGCGTTTTAAGCTACATCAAAAGCCGTGGTACGTTGCGTTGTTTCAACTCCAGGTTTGTATCAGTGTAGCCATTATTCCTCTTACGCTAGTGTGGTTTGGAAGCGCTAGTATGCTTGGGTTAGTGGCTAACCTTCTGGCACTGCCGCTTATTACTGTCCTACTACCTGTTTCACTGCTGCTGTTATTTTTACTGCACTTTTCTCAATTATATTGGCCACAACCGCCTACTTCACAACAAGTGTTACATCAAGTTGCACCGAATAACAAACTAGATGGGTTCGTTGGTTTGTTGAAGGAAGCTTTCGAACAGGTAGACACAGTACTTACTTGGTTCTTTGACTTTCTTCATGGTTTAGCGACCTTTGATTTATTTGGACTTTCAGATGCAACTAGCAGCCTAGTGCACAACTCAATAGACATGCCGCTGTCGGCCCCGGCAGCCATAAGTAGCTTAGCGGCGTTGTGTTTATTATTTTTCCCTTATTTTCGTGGTAAACATTTTTTTAGTGCCATATTGATTGCGCCCTTTATTTTGGCCTTTTGGCCAAATAGCAAAAACGTATGGCAAGTTCACGTGTTTGATGCGGGTCAAGCCAGTGCTATCGCTGTCACTCAAGGTACGTCCGCTATTATCATTGACTCGGGGTTGAGCGTAAATGGGCACGCAACAACGGCTAAGCGGGTAATGATCCCGTTTTTACGCGGTCTTCACATAGAGCGCATTGCCCACGTTATTCATACTCACGGTGACAATGATCATGCCGGTGGCGCTTCAACAATAATTAATTCACCTTTGGCGAGCGGGAGCATTAACTATACGCCGCTAAATGGTTGTGAGCATGGTAAAACCGTAGAATGGGAACAATTACGTATTCTCTTTTTATGGCCTAAATCGGGAAACCAAGAAGACTCTAATGCCCAATCCTGTGTTGTGAAAATAACTGACGGAGAGCAAAGTGTTCTTATTCCTGGTGACATTGAGCGCTCCAGTGAATATGCATTACTTACACTGCTAAAACAAACCAACAAACATAATTCATACAAACACGATTTAGAAGCAGACCTTCTTATTGCGCCACATCACGGAAGCAAAACCTCATCAACTAATGCTTTTATTGGCGCAGTAAAACCAAAGGCAGTAGTGTTTACACAAGGCTATTTAAACCGCTGGAGATTTCCAGCAAAAGAGGTGCAAGAGCGGTACCGTAATAAACGTGTTTTGCAGCTTAAAACCAGTTACCACGGCTATATTAAAGCCACGTTTCTTTTTAATAATCATTCCGATGTTACTACTGCAGAACAAGATTCATTCAGGCTTGAAAGTTATCGAAAAGATTTGCACAAACGCTGGTTTATACCTGCGCTTTAATAAAAAGGTCTTTATAAATAAGTATTAGCCCTTACTTTGCTAAAAAGGTGCTGAGTATTTGTTAGTGTAAGACGTTGATAGATTGACCAGTTTTATCGGTATATTAGTGATATTCCGCAAGAACGAGTACAATAAAGCAATTACGTAGCATCTTATCTTTTGTAAAGAAGGTATGGCGCGGAAGGCATCGTTAAAAAGGTGTCCGAAGTAGGTGTGTCACCGAACGCTTCGTGCTGAATAGGTGCTTAAACACAGTTCATTTACAAGGTTCATACGTTCGCTGTGTAGCTAAATAGCGAAATGATAAAAACAAAGGTTCATAAAATCCATGCAGCAAGCCGACAACTCGGATATTCAATTAAAACGCTTTTTAGCTTATTTGAAAGCGTACAAGATGCCATTTGTTATCGCTATTATTGGCATGATTGGTTATTCGGCAGTGGATACTTTTGTATTTGCACAGTTGCAGCCCATGATAGATGAATCGTTGGGTAAAAATGATCACGACTATTTACGTTTAGCGGCTTACGCTATCGTTCCACTCTTTTTGTTACGTGGTATTTTCAACTTTTTAGGCAGCTACACGTTAAGCTGGATTGGCGCACAGGTTGTAATGCGTATGCGTCAGCAGCTCTTCGATAAATATATTCACTTACCAGTTTCATTTCACGATAACCACTCGGTGGGCGGGCTAATTAGTAAAGTGACATACGACACTGAACAGGTTGCCAACGCCTCTGGTAAAGCGCTGTTAACGCTAGTTAGAGAAGGAGCGCTGGTTATAGGTTTGTTGTGCGTAATGTTCTATTACTCGTGGCAGCTTTCACTCATATTCTTACTTATTGGTCCTCTTGTTGCTGTTATTGTGTCGTTTGTTAGCAAGCGATTTCGAGTGGTAAGTAAAAATATTCAGCAATCTATGGGCAACTTAACATCGTCGGTCGAACAAGCTGTGAAGGGCCACAAAGTGGTCATTATGTTTGGCGGTCAGGAAATTGAGCAGTCGCGTTTTAAAGATAAGAACAATCACAATCGCCAGCAAACCATGAAACTGTCGGTTACCCAAATTCTTAGCGTTTCTTCTATTCAGGTTATAGCGTCGATTGCGCTGGCGGTAGTGTTGTTCATAGCAAGCACGCCAGGCATGTTAGAGCAGCTTACCGCAGGTGTATTTATTAACGTGGTTTTTTGTATGGTGATGTTACTTAAGCCACTTAAACAGTTAACCACTATCAACAATCAGTTTCAAAAAGGCATGGCAGCGTGTGCCAGTATTTTTGAAATTTTAGATGAACAGGATGAAGAAGACGAAGGTGGCAAGCAGCTTGGCCGCGTGCAGGGTAAAATTGAGTTCGATGATGTTACGTTTACTTATCCTGGTAAAAATACTCCTGCGCTTACTAATGTAAGTTTTGCTGCCAAGCCCGGTCAGTCTATTGCCCTTGTTGGCCGCTCTGGAAGCGGCAAATCCACAATCTCCTCATTACTAACGCGTTTCTACATGCCACAACAAGGTGAAATTCGCCTTGATGACTCACCACTAAACAGTATTGATTTAAAGTCATTGCGTGCTCAGTTTGCCGTGGTTTCGCAGAACGTCACCCTGTTTAATGACAGTATTGCAAATAACATCGCTTACGGTGCTATGCAAAATGTGTCGCGTAAAGAGATTGAGAACGCAGCGAAGATGGCGCACGTCGAAGAGTTTTTATCAAATCTTCCACAAGGCCTAGACACTGTGATAGGCGAAAATGGCCTAATGCTTTCAGGCGGTCAAAGGCAGCGTATAGCGATAGCACGCGCTATATTAGCGCAAGCGCCCATACTTATTTTAGATGAGGCAACTTCTGCGCTTGATACAGAGTCGGAAAAGCTTATTCAAGACGCGCTTGAGACATTGCAGAAACGTTGCACGAGTATTGTGGTTGCGCATAGGCTGTCTACTATTGAAAACGCAGACTGCATAATGGTGGTAGAGCAGGGCCGTATTATAGAGCAGGGTAAGCACAACGAGTTACTAGAGAATGGCGGTCACTATGCCCAACTTCATGCTTTGCAATTTGGTGAGGCTAAGTGAGCAATTCCTCAAAGCCAGTGACTGGGGCAACATCAAATCATGATAAATGGTATTTCGGCCATCCTGCTGTGTGGCTGCTTGCCCCTTTTGCATTGCTTTTTTTCTTTATTACAGCGCTGCGCCGTGTGCTGTATAAAGTTGGATTTAAGCGCGCTTACAAACCCAATGCTCCGGTTATTGTTGTAGGCAATATTAGCGTAGGCGGTAATGGAAAAACGCCGGTGGTACTCGCGTTAGCTGAGTACTATTCTGGCATCGGGCTAAAAGTTGGCATTTTAAGCCGAGGTTATGGCGGCAAGTCAGATTTTTATCCAAGGTTGGTATCACACACCGACAAGGCCAGTGAAGTAGGTGACGAGCCTCGACTATTGGCGGGGCGAAGCGGTTGTAATGTAGTGATAGACCCGAAGCGTGCTCGTGGCGCTGCATATCTAGCTGATGAATTGCATTGCGATGTTATTATTTGCGACGATGGGCTTCAGCATTACGCCCTGCATAGAGATGTTGAATTAGTCGTTATGGATGACAGGAAAGTGGGAAGCGGCTATTTGCTTCCAATGGGGCCGCTACGAGAAGGGCAGTGGCGTCTTGGTCTTGTTGATGCGCTTATTCATAACGCACGCAGTATGCCTACTTTCGATAATGCAGTAGCACCGCAATTTTTAATGACACTGGTTGCTAATAAGTTTGTCAATGTGGTGGACCCAACAATCACTCGCGACGCCAGTGAGTTTGCCTATAGTTCTTGTAGCGCTATTGCTGGAATAGGCTCTCCAGCGCGTTTCTTCACGCAATTACAGCACATGGGGTTGAACCTTAAAAATACTTTCCCAATGCCAGACCATCATGCTTATGATGCATCTGACATACCACGCGGAACAGTGTTAATGACTGAAAAAGACGCGGTTAAAGTGAAAAGCTTTGCTCATGAAGACTGTTGGTATTTGCCGGTAGATGCGCATTTGGCGGCAGATTTTTATACCTTAATAAATACAAAGCTTGCACAGGCTGGGCTTGCACAAGTGAAAAATAGATAGGAAGTAAAATAAATGGCTTTTGATAAAAAACTATTAGATGTATTAGCGTGCCCAGTGTGTAAAGGCAAGTTGGTGTTGGGTGAGAGCAAGTCTCAACTAATCTGCCGTTTTGACCGTCTTGCTTACGACATTAAAGACGGTATTCCGGTATTGATTGAAAGCAAGGCTACCGCGCTGTCTGTTGAAGAAGTAGACGCTACACGTTAGGAATTATTATGTCATTTACTGTTGTTATTCCAGCGCGCTATGGCTCAAGTCGTTTTCCAGGTAAGCCATTAGCGTTAATTGATGGAAAGCCAATGATTCAACATGTCGTTGAGCGCGCTAAAGAAGCTGGCGCTGACACTATTATTGTTGCTACCGATGACGATAGAATAAAAAACGTTGTAGAGGGTTTTGCCAAAGTATGCATGACGTCACCACTGCATCAGTCTGGTACCGAACGCATTGCCGAAGTAATACAAAAAGAGAAGATTGCCGCCGATACCATTGTGGTAAACGTTCAGGGTGATGAGCCTTTCATTCCCGCTGCTAATATAATGCAGGTGGCCGAGAATCTTGCTGCTGCACCGCAGTGTCAAATGGCTACGCTTTCAACGCCAATTAACGATGTAGATGACGTCTTCAATCCCAATGTGGTAAAGGTGTTGGTGAACACACATGGCGAATCAATTTATTTTTCTCGTTCACCTATTCCATTTGAACGTGATCGCATGATGGCCGACGCGTCATCTGCTGATACTGCGCTTTATAAACGACACATCGGTATTATGCCTATCGCGCAGCTTATGTATCACGCTATGTATCATACGAAGCATCTGCACTAGAGCAAATAGAGTCGTTGGAACAGCTTCGTGCTATTTGGTATGGCGATAAAATTCATTGTGACGTGGCTGTAGCGCCACCGCCAATAGGCATTGATACACCAGAAGATCTTGAACGTCTTACTGCGACTATAAAAGCATAGCCCATTGCTTTTTAGGCAAGGCAAAGCTTATTTTTAAATAATCACGCATATACAAGGAACGGACTATGAACGTTGTTATAACAGGTGGTAACCGCGGTATTGGTTTAGCCCTCGCAAAACAATATAAAGCGCTGGGCGCAAACGTCTATGCAACATGCCGTAATAGTTGTGATGAGCTAAATAGCTCAGGTGTGAATATTGTAAGTGGTGTTGATGTATCTGACACCAACTCTCTGGCTGAAAAATTAGCACCGCTGCGTGAGATAAACATCGATATATTGATTAATAATGCGGGTGTTTTGGGGCGTGAAAGTATCGACGATTGGGATCCAAACACCATAGACTATCAATTTCGAGTAAACGCGTTGGGGCCACTATTGGTAACGCAAACCCTGTTACCCGCTATGGCAGAAAATAGTAAAGTTGCGTTAATTACAAGCCGTATGGGGTCAATGGCCGACAATGGTTCAGGCGGTTATTACGGCTATAGAATGTCGAAGGCAGCCTTAAATGCCGCAGGCGTTTCTATGGCTAATGACTTAAAACCCAAAGGTATTGCGGTAGGTATTTTTCACCCAGGTTTTGTGCAGACCGAAATGGTTAATGGGGCTGGTGACATTGATGCCGACACCTGTGCGTCTCGCCTGGTAGAGCGAATTGGTGAACTTAACATCGAAAATGCAGGGCGATTCATCCATTCAAACGGTGAAGTACTGCCTTGGTAGGCCTCGGCTTGTAACGAATGCAGCTCGGAGAAAAAGGGTTGTGAGTTAGGTGCTATCGATAAATAGTTACTTGATAGAAACTCTTTTGAAATAACGCTCTAGAAATAACGTATAGAACGTGTTGTTAGTATCTTAGCTGGCATAGACATGTGAAAAACAAAAAAAGGCCTAGGTGAAGATAACACTTAGGCCCTTTTTTATCAGAAAGAGAGTAGCTTACGCGTTGTCGCTGTCTACTTCTTCATCTTGCTCTTCTGACAATACCGCCCAAACGTCGTGTTCGTTAGCGTGAATAACTTCAGCCCATACACGGTCGCCAGGTTTTACGTCGTATACACCATTTAAGTGAACAACGCCGTCAACTTCTGGTGCGTCTGCGTAGGCTCGGCCTACAGCCCCTTCAGCGTCCACACTATCGATAACTACTTGATATTCATTGCCTATACGCGCTTTTAATCGTGCGGCGCTGATTTCGCCTTGTACTTCCATAAAGCGTGCAAGTCTCGCTTGCTTTACATCCTCTGGAACGGGATCTGGTAGATCGTTTGCTCTAGCACCTTCAACAGGTGAGTAAGCAAATGCACCGACGCGGTCAAGCTGGGCTTCGCGAAGAAACTCAAGAAGCTCTTCAAACTCTTCTTCGGTTTCGCCTGGGAAACCAACGATAAACGTAGAGCGAATAACCAAAGAAGGGCACTGTTCACGCCATTTTTTAACACGTTCAAGGGTTCGCTCAGCGCTTCCAGGACGCTTCATCAGTCTAAGAATGCGTTTGTTAGCGTGTTGGAATGGAATATCTAGGTAAGGGAGTATTTTACCTTCGTTCATTAATGGAATAAGGTCATCCACATGTGGGTATGGGTAAACGTAATGAAGGCGAACCCAAATTCCCATTTCACCCAGTTTTTCACACAATTGCTGCATGTGTGTTTTTACCGGCATACCATTCCAGAAACCGGTGCGGTGTTTTACGTCTACGCCATAAGCGCTGGTATCTTGAGAAATAACAAGCAGCTCTTTCACGCCCGCTTCTTTTAAGCGTTTTGCTTCATCAAGCACATTGCCCACTGGTCGGCTAACTAAGTCGCCACGCATTGAAGGAATAATACAGAAAGTACAACGATGGTTGCAGCCTTCAGAAATTTTAAGGTAGGCGTAGTGACGCGGCGTTAATTTAACACCGTGATCAGGAATAAGGTCTTCAAACGGATTATGTTGAGGTTTTGGCAAGTGTTCATGCACTTGTTCAACTACTGTTTCATAGGCATGAGGGCCAGTAATAGCAAGTACGTTTGGATGTAACTCGCGTATCTCGTCTTCTTTCACACCCAAGCAACCGGTAACAATTACCTTGCCGTTTTCTTTTAGTGCCTCGCCGATGGTATCTAGCGATTCTTCGACCGCTGCATCAATAAAGCCACAGGTGTTTACAATAACTAAGTCGGCATCGTTATAAGTTGGAACAACGTCATAACCTTCTGTGCGCAGTTGAGTAAGTATGCGTTCTGAATCAACTAGGTTTTTTGGACAGCCGAGGCTCACAAACCCTATACGGCTGCCGCTGCTGGCTGCGTTGGATTTGTTATCGCTTAATACCTTAACAGGAGTTTCAAGCGTTGTGGTTTTGTTGACCACGTTTTTTGGATTGTAGGTCTCTACTGTCATCTAAAAATTACCCGACAAATGACTGTGTTTAAAATGGGCGCGGATTATACAGTAAAAGCAAAAATAACTCAGTAACAAACACGCTTTTTATTGGTCAGTTTTTTAATTTACTGTACCCATCTGCCCAGAATCGACCAATCAAACTTGTATAATTAATAGTTTTTAATGTTTGGTTAAAATAACTGAACGTTTGTCTTCTTCACCCTCTATGTCAGAAAGTACTTGGAAGCGCGATGAAAACGCTATCGCAGTTTATGCCTAGCACTAACTCATCAGCTATTCGAAGAGCTGCAAGTTAACATCACAAAATAGGATTAAAGGGTTTTAATTTAAGCGTTGCACCCCATAGTAAGCTAATCAGGAAAATATTAGTCATTGGCACAGCACGACTCATACGAGGCGTATCCAGTGATACTTGGTGCAATAATGCTCAAACTCCCATTACAATTTTACGACGAGTCGGGCCGTATTTTACCGCCTAAATGGCTTTATGCGTTATGCATGCTGCTGTGTATTGACTGGATAGCTTTCGTGTTTTCTTTGGCTTCTCGCGCTCAAACCAATGAACTGCTGAGCTTTTTCTATCCAAATAAAGCGAGCTTGGGCATTGCGCTTATTGCAAGCCTACCAATTCTAACGGGTCTATTATTGGTTAGTCAGCGGGACCGTTTATGGAAAAAAGGATACATAAAGTGGTGTACCGCTATCAAACCAACTATTTTATTCGGCTGTTTTTTACTATTCGCAGTTCAATTGACGTACTTAATGGATCACGAATGGGGTTTCGAATTCGTTGTAGCGCTTAGAATGGCGTTTTGTCTTTTTGCATTGTACGCATTTTGGAAAAGTCGTCATTTGCGTTGGATGATTGAAGACTGGTTGATTGTTGGAAAAGAAGATAACGAAAAACAAGCCAATAACTTATAGTTGCTGGTGTTTTTCAGTACGTAACTGTTAGAGCAAAAGTTTCTGAGCTGGGCGGCATGTGGAAACTGCCGCCCAATGATAGTCCTAGTGCTTGTGGTTCGACAATGCCTGCTGGTAATAAGCGTTTACGCTAATCTGGCTATCGTTTACTAAGCGTTCGTAACAAATTCCGGCAAATGCGTAAGTGTTATCACCCACTTTCAGAAACACAGTAGGCGCATTAGGATTTGTTTGGTCATACACCCACTCTCCATCGAGTTGTGTTTTAACTATTTCTCCCACGTAGGCACCGAAGATATTACAAATCGTAAATACGGCTTGGTCTTCTAATGCCTGATCATGGTATTTATCGATAAAACTCAAAAGAATATCATCCACCAAGGCTACGCTTTCTGGCGTGTTGTTAAGCACGATATCAAATTCTTGCTGTGCGGCTACCACTGCGTCTTTTGCACAATCTTGCATCAGTGTATTTAGTTCTTCGGGTGACATGGTGTTCTCCTGTACGCCAGACATTATTTTAGTGCTTGTTACATTAATTAGTCTTTATTCGTTAAACAAGCAACGTATTGAGTTTTCGCTATTTTTCGTCAATACGTTTTCCGCTATTGTGCTTAGGTTATCGGCGAAAGTCTATTTTTGTGCAGTTAATCTATTAATCACGCTGGCTGCAGCAAACATTCCAAACGTTGCTGTTACTGTTACTACCGCGCCAAACCCTCCTGCGCAATCTAGACGCGTACCGCCTTCCATAGCCGATTTATTATGGCAGACTGAGCCATCTGGCTGTGGGTAGCGCAACTGTTCTGTGGAATAGATACACTCAATGCCAAAACGTCGTTTCGGGTTTTTACTAAAGTTATAATTACGACGAAGCTCACTGCGTAATTTGGCCGCGAGAGGATCTTGCGTTGTTTTTGATAAATCGCCTTTGGTAACTTGAGTTGGATCTATTTGTCCTCCAGCGCCACCCACTGTAACGATAGGTATTTTTGCGCGTTTGCAGTGCGCAATCATAGCGGCTTTTGCACGAATGCTATCTGTAGCATCCACCACTGCATCCATCTCTTTGGTAAGTAAAGTTGCGGTATTTTCTGGTGTAACAAAATCCTCAATGCATACAACTTGGCAATTGGGGTTGATTAGCGCTATCCGCGCAGCAATTGCGTCAACCTTCGCTTCACCAATGGTGTTGGATAGTGCGTGAATTTGCCTGTTTGTGTTAGTAACACAAACGTCATCTAAATCTATAAGCGTGATTTTGCCAATGCCTGAACGGGCAAATGCTTCGGCAGTCCAACTACCAACACCGCCAATACCAACTACCGCAACGTGGCTAGCAGCTAATTTTTTGGTTTGTTCAGCACCGTACAAACGCACAATGCCACCTAATCGTTGATCGTCAGACATCTTTATCACTTTCTTCATTTAATAATCAGTTAATGCTTCAGCATGATGCGAATGGAATGCACTGTTTCTTCAAGGTACACCCTTGCAAGTTCTTAGCTGTAGCGCTTGGCGCGCATGATCGCAGAAAGCATTAAAATTGCAAATATGAAATTTACTGTTGTTTACACAACGTGTGATTTTTTCGAATAGTAAATCCGTTTTATACCGACATACGTTCCAGTTTATGTATGTTTAAATGCATCCATCAATACAGATCAGGAGGCAATCATGGGCCTATTAGTAGACGGACAGTGGCAAGATAAATGGTATGACACCAAAAAGAGTGGTGGGAAATTTGAACGTCAGGCATCACAATTTCGTGATTCCATATCTAATGAAGACGGCGCAAAATTCAAAGCAGACTCTGGTCGCTATCATCTATACGTTTCATTGGCGTGCCCTTGGGCTCACAGAACCCTTATCTTTCGAGTGCTAAAGGGGCTTGAAGAACATATTGATGTTTCTGTAGTGCATCCTGAGATGTTGGACAAAGGATGGGAGTTTGGTGAATATCCAGGGGCAACAGGCGACAAGTTGTTTGGTAAAAACTACGCCCATGAACTTTACACGAAAGTAAAACCAGATATTACATCGCGAGTTACGGTTCCCATTTTGTGGGATACTCACACTAACAGCATTGTAAACAATGAGTCGGCTGAAATTATTCGCATATTCAATAGTGCGTTTAATGAGTTAACCGGAAACACAGACGATTATTACCCTGAGGCGCTTCGTAAAGACATCGACGATATAAACGATTTGGTTTATCACGGCATCAACAATGGCGTGTATAAATCTGGCTTTGCCACTACACAAGAAGCGTACGAAGAAGCGGTAGGTGCGTTGTTTAATGCGTTAGACACAGTAGAAGCGCGTTTAGCGAAACAACGTTATTTGGTAGGTGACGGTTCAAGCAGCCAAATTACAGAAGCAGATTGGCGGTTGTTCACAACGTTAATTCGCTTTGATGCCGTTTATCATGGTCATTTCAAATGTAACGTAAAGCAAATAGCTGATTACCCGAATATTTATGGCTACATGAAAGAGTTGTATCAAATGCCTGGGATAGCCGAGACGGTTAACTTTGACCATATAAAACGTCACTATTACTACAGTCATACTATGATTAACCCAACACAGGTTATTCCAGTTGGTCCATCACAAGACTTGCTTGCACCGCATGGTCGCGACAAGCAGTATTGATAATGAGTACTACTATGTTGGCTTCAAACCAAGATTCAAACAAACGCGTTGAAAAAGTAGTTAGCGGAATCGCAACTAGCGATGGCGCAGGCGTATCGCTAACCCGCATTATTGGTCAACCTGATTTACCGCGGTTAGATCCATTTTTAATGTTGGACTTCTTTGGCTCTGATAACCCAGGTGAGTATATCGCTGGTTTTCCTGCGCACCCTCACCGAGGTTTCCAAACGGTTACCTATATGCTTGCTGGTAAAATGCGACATAAGGATTCAGTAGGTAATGAAGGCGTTATCGAGGCAGGCGGGATACAGTGGATGAATGCCGGAAAAGGCATTATTCATGAAGAAATGCCCGAACAAGAAGAAGGTCTATTACAAGGTTTTCAGTTATGGGTAAATTTACCCGCGTCTGAGAAAATGTCCTCGCCTAATTATCAAGATATAAAGCCCGATGAGGTTCCCGAGGTTAGTTTGCCTAATGCTACTGTGAAGGTGTTAGCGGGGAGCGTACAAGGAACAAGAGGCCCAGTAAAAACAGCCGCAGTATCACCTTCTTTCTATGACGTAACGCTAAAGCAGGGCGAGACGGAAATTCAGCTGGAAGAGGGCAGTAGCGGATTTGTTTATGTTTACGAAGGGCAATGCAACACCAAAGCCAATAGTGACGAAAACGGGAGTAGTAGCGACTCGAATACAGCGCTTAAAAGCGGTGAGCTAGGTGTGCTTTCGAATGCCGGCAATAGAATTGTTTTAAGCACAGACACGCAATGTAAGTGTATTGTTGTTACTGGGCAGCCTATTAATGAGCCTGTTGTACAATATGGTCCTTTCGTGATGAATACACAGCAAGAGATAATTAAAGCGTTTAACGACTACCAAAGTGGAACTTTAGCGTAACAACTCACTATTCTGAGGGTTTTTGGCAAGTTGAAGTTTGTAATTAGGTTATAAGATTTATCATCACAAGAAAACGCTTGGTAACAAGCGTTTTTTTACCTTTCTATTAGTAATTCACTCCTCCAAATGATTTAATACTTCGCCAAAAGTGGCGCGCAGCCCAAGAATTCAAATTTCCAAACTCAAATAAGAGCAATGTTAGGGATTAAATATAGAAATGGCGATTGAAATTACGTGCTTTAAAGCGTACGACATACGTGGTGAATTAAACAAACAACTTACTGAGACCGTGGCATACCGCATTGGCTTTGCTTTCGCCAAAGAGTTAAATGCAAAAACGGTAGTCGTTGGTAGTGATGTGCGATTAACATCAACACCATTGAAGCTGGCACTAAGCGCGGGTTTAGTTGACGCCGGTGCACGCGTATTTGATATTGGCTCAGCGGGCACAGAAGAAATTTATTTCGCCACCAAACACCTAGAGGTTGATGGGGGCATTGAGGTTACAGCAAGCCATAACCCAATAAACTACAACGGAATGAAGCTAGTTAAAGCCGGGTCTGTACCTATCAGCGGTGATACTGGTCTAAATGCGATTAAAGCGACGGCAGAACAGCTTGACGATGCAGCTATAAATGAGCGTATTGCTTTTTACACGAATAATTGTGAAATAAACGACGATGCATTCTTCAATGGGAAAGCTCATGTGAGCGTTGACAAGCTCGCAGAAAGCGGTCAGTTTGAAGTTATTTCATGCATGGATGCTTATGTTGAACACATGCTTTCTTACGTTAATTTAGACAATTTTACGCCGCTAAAAGTTGTTGTTAACGCTGGAAACGGAGCCGCTGGTCCGGCACTTGATGCAATTGAAAAGGCTATGCTTGATAAAGGCGTACCCATTGAGTTTATAAAAGTACACCATGAAGCGGATGGTACGTTTCCTAACGGTATTCCAAACCCTTTACTTCCTGAAAATCGCGACGACACCGCAAATGCGGTAAAACAGTCCAATGCCGACTTTGGTATTGCGTGGGACGGCGATTTCGATCGCTGTTTCCTGTTCGACGCAGATGGACAATTCATTGAAGGCTATTACATTGTAGGCCTATTAGCTTCAGCGTTTATTGAGAAAAATACTGACAGCAAGATAATTTACGACCCTCGTGTTTATTGGAATACGGAAGATATTGTAGCCAATGCGGGTGGTACACCAATCAAATCAAAAACAGGGCACGCGTTCATTAAAGAGCGTATGAGAAAAGAAGATGCGGTTTATGGTGGTGAAATGAGTGCGCATCACTATTTCCGTGATTTTGCATACTGTGACTCAGGTATGATTCCATGGTTACTCGTGGCTGAACTGCTTTGTGTGAAAAAGCAAAGTCTTGCTAGCATGGTGAAAGAGCGCATTGAGGCGTTTCCTTCTTCAGGCGAAATAAACAGTAAGCTAAAAGATGCTGATGAAGCACTAGCGCGTGTAACAAATAAATACAAACCAGAAGCCGATGTTGTTGATACCACTGATGGCTTAGGCCTAGAGTTTGGAACATGGCGCTTTAATTTACGTAAATCAAACACCGAGCCGGTTATTCGTTTGAACGTGGAGAGCAAGGGTGACATTGCGCTAATGGAAGAAAAAACCGCTGAGTTACTTGCGCTTATTCGTGCAGAGTAGAAAGTTTTAATTAATGTTAAAAAAGGCGTGCACTTTATGCACGCCTTTTTTTGTTTTAGGCAAGTATTTTCTGGGCTTAAGGGGGGTTACTCAATTTATCTATTATGTTACGCGTAACTATTCGGTGTAGGGTTACGAGCACTGATATACGCTAAACTAGCAAGTAAATCATCCACGCATGACAAAGCACCACAACGGTGGTTAACCCCATTCGCATACTGATATAGCTTACCACTTGGTCTTTTGGCATACTTAACGTGAACTTGTCGTACACTAGTAACGCAACATAACTAAGTGACAAAACGCCGAGCACCTTTACATCGTTTGCAAAAACTAAACACAACCACCCCACAATGGTGGGCAACATGGCGATGTACATTTGTCTGTCATATCGTTGATTGCTTACTGAGTCCCACCAGTGAATACCGCCAAAAAAAGACAACAATACGGCAGAGTACTGAACGAAATAAGCGGTACTCTGCGTTATTGAAAACAGATTTAATTGATAGGCCAGCGGCATTGCTATGAAGGGAATTAAACCAGCAATACCTAAAAACAATGCAGAATAGGGCATTCACGTTCCTTTTATAAATATTTTCTGTGTACATAAAACAAAAATAGCGCCGATAGGCGCTATTTTTACAATTAAAGTAAAAACTAAGTTCAGTATTACTTAATTGGGTTGTACTTACGCTGGCTGTGACCAGTGTATAGCTGACGAGGACGGCCAATCTTTTGCTTAGGGTCGCTCATCATTTCATGCCAGTGTGAAATCCAGCCTACTGTACGAGACAGTGCGAAGATACACGTGAACATGTTGGTAGGAATACCAATTGCCTTAAGTACGATACCTGAATAGAAGTCTACGTTCGGGAACAGTTTCTTCTCAGCGAAGTATGGGTCGCTTAATGCAATCTTTTCAAGTTCCATAGCTACTTCTAGTAGAGGATCTTTAACATTTAGCTCGCTTAGTACTTCGTGACAGCTTTCACGCATTACCGTTGCACGTGGGTCGTGGTTCTTATAAACACGGTGACCAAAGCCCATTAGACGGAATGGGTCGCTCTTGTCTTTTGCACGTGCAATGAATTCTGGAATACGGTCAACCGTACCGATTTCTTCAAGCATGTTTAGACACGCTTCGTTTGCACCGCCGTGAGCAGGTCCCCATAGTGATGCTACACCCGCAGAAATACATGCATAAGGGTTAGCACCTGAAGAACCTGCAAGGCGTACAGTAGACGTTGATGCGTTCTGCTCGTGGTCTGCGTGAAGCGTAAAGATACGGTCCATAGCACGTTCAACAGCAGGGCTGATTTGATATTCTTCTGCAGGAACAGAGAACATCATGTTCAAGAAGTTAGCAGCATAGCTTAGGTCGTTACGTGGATAAACGAACGGCTGACCGATGTTGTACTTGTAACACATAGCAACTAGCGTAGGCATCTTCGCAATTAGTCGATGTGCGCTACGGATACGTTGCTCTTCATTCGATACGTCTAGGTCGCTGTGGTAGAACGAAGACATCGCGCCAACTGTACCGCATAGCATTGCCATAGGGTGCGCGTCGTTGCGGAAACCATGGAAGAACATGTTAATTTGTTCGTGAACCATAGTATGACGAGTAATCGTCGCTTTAAATTCTTCGTACTGTTCTTTTGTCGGTGCATCACCGTGAAGAAGCATGTGACACACTTCTAGATAGTCAGCATCGCGTGCTAGTTCTTCGATAGGGAAGCCACGGTGTAATAGTACACCTTGAGCGCCGTCGATATAGGTGATTGCTGACTCGCAAGATCCTGTCGCCATAAAACCTGGGTCGTACGTGAAATAGCCGCTTTGGCCAAGCGTACGGACATCGATTACATCTTGTCCTTCGGTGCCAGACAAGATAGGAAGCTCGATTTCCTTACCGCCGGCTTTAAGAATGGCTTTCTGATCTGCCATATAATGCTCTCCTCAGAATGGTTCTGTTTGCGACGAAAACGGATGAAAATATCCGCTTCGTTGGGAAAAGTGGGCGTATTTGTACTTTATTATGCACTAACAAGTCAATTTAATTGCATATATGCACAATAAATATTCCGAATTGCTTAAAAAAATAATTAGCAATCAGATAACGAATAATTAACGCGTTGGAATTTCACTTTGCCCGATACCGTGCAATTATCAATGGCTTTTCTCGAAAGGTAAACCACCGATCGTTAAATATTAGCAGCTGAGATTAAAAAGTGACCTTTAGATGTGGAATAAATACTCACTCAGATTAAAAGTCATTAATTTCTCTGTTGCTTACGTAGTTATTCCCCGTTGCTGCTGATAAACTTTAACTACTGTTGTTGCACTCGTTTAAACGCGTTGCACCCAATTTTGATCTCTTTTTACACGAAATAATTACAAGGTAGGACAATAAGCGACTAAAGTCTTACTACGGCACAAAAAATTGTAATTATATACTACGCTGGATATACTCAGCGATGCTTTTGGAGCGGAATAATTATTCCGTTACAAGCATTAAAGAATAATTCACAAATTGTTAACAACTCAATGGATGAGGCAATTAACAGGTTAAAAAGCGAATTCACTTATTCAGGACATAATAAAGATAAGTAATTCATTATCCCCTACGGATTAAACAGGCATACATTGTGAAAAAGCAAAGACCAGTAAATTTAGAACTCAATACTATTAAATTTCCGCCCTCTGCTATTTCGTCAATTCTCCACC
>Ga0213840_1000691_pt1 | contig 39481 bp, 33 predicted proteins | sample SWPATP22_FD_160132 | JGI IMG/M metagenome (GOLD analysis project Ga0213840, IMG submission 160132) | Coastal seawater microbial communities from Marineland, Florida, United States - SWPA TP2 #2 | ecosystem: Environmental > Aquatic > Marine > Coastal | place: USA: Florida | collected 2016-08-14 | reverse complement strand
TTGATGCATCGATACCCTCTTTTGGGCATCCTATTTATTTCAAATCCGTCACAATTAAAAACGGAGTTAAATCACTCTTTTTTAGACAGTTATTTAGCAACTAATATTTCTTAACCGGACACTACTGAGGCCTTATAAAAACAAAATTAGGAGTGGTAAAGGAGAGTTATGTGGTCGTTTTGGACAATTTACTTAACAGGTATATAAATCTCGGTAAGCAATTCTTCTGCTGAAGTATCCTCATCACTGTTGGGGTAAAACTCTATAGTAGGTAGGTCTGTCAATTCTAAATTTACATCAACCATCCAAAAGGCATAAATTTTATTATATGTGTCCGCAACAGTTTCATAAGTCCCTTTATGAATAAATTTGGCATATTTCTGTCGCTTATGAATTTTGGGTTTAAAAAGCCCTACTGGTTCAAAGGCTAATGGCTTGTTCAAAATAATTCCCAAATTGTACCGAAAATTAAGACTATCACTTATCTCATTATCATCTTGAATTTCAATCAAAAAAATAGAATTGTCGGTAAGAATTTCTTTTTTCAAAGCATAGTCCAACAATTGTTTTGTTGATTTCTTAATACCTACAATATCATCATACAAGCCCCTGTGTTCAAGGCACAGAAATTCAAAGTTAGGAAGGTATTCTACTTCAAACTGGAGTTTCTGCCTATTTGCGTCTTCTTCCAATTCTAACGAATGGTGTATGATATTCTTTATAGATTCATTACTATTTCGGAAAGCCCGAGGGGAACAATTAAACCTGTTTTTAAAGGCTTTGCTAAAGGCAGACCTATCTTCAAAGCCCACTTCATAAGCTATTTCGGAAACCCCCATGTCAGAATACTTTAAATACTGGGCTGCTCTTTCCAGTCTGACACGTTTGACATATCTTCCTATTGTTTCGTGATGAAGTGCCTCAAAAATTCGGTTGATGTTCCGGTAAGAATAATGGCATATTTCTTCCACTTTTTCTATGCTCACCTCTTCCTTGAACCTTTCGTCAATGTAACTAATCAATTTTTTATAACGCTCTAATTGAGTTTCGTTTTTCATCTTTGACTTTCTGGCAATGTTCTCATTTTTTTATAGTTGGTTGTGTGTCTTTTTTGGACATTGTTTGCTAAAATGTCCAAAAATCTAAGTTCCTACTCTAGGCGAAAATAGGGTAAATGTTAAGATTTGGCGGATTTTGCACGATTAGCTGCCAGACCTCTCTTTACGTTTATCATTCCCAATTCAGTTCAACAGGAGGGCAAGAGGAAAGCTTGAGTCGAAAGGAAGCTATAGGTCATTTTGGCAAAGGCATCGAAAGTTGGATGCGTTTCTTTACTTCCCTATGGTTTAAAATGGTGAACGAGAAAAAACGCTTGTTCCAAACCGACTGGGTTGTCTTCCTGGGGTTCTACGGACATGATTTCCATCCTGTGGGAACCATCGGCCTGATTGAAGAGATGGCAAGAGCATACGGTCAACATTTGGGAAAAGACTCTTTTTTTGACCTCAAACCAAATGATTTACTGGAATAACGCGTGTATATAAGCTCAGGAAGTGAGTTATTCTATATTTTTTTGATCCTTGATCGGCAGTTCGCTAGCACGGAGTTTCTATCACTGTTCCAAATTTTGTGTTATGATCTACTTGCTAACCTTTTATTTTTTCCGTTGTCACAGTTCCACAACACTTAACTACAATCTCCCAAAGCCTTTGTTTAAATTGAAAATTTGTTAGGCCTGCATTCATAGGTTTTTGATCAACCAAATTCCCTAAAGTTTTGCCTTCTGGCGCACCTAACAGATCACCAGACTCCCCATATTTACCATCAAGGCAATCTACATATTTTTGAGCAGCCTGTTTTGGGCTTTGGGCTATGCCTAATAGGTTCATCAATGGGAAGCCTATCTTTTCAAACAAAAACCTTTTAGGATTGGGAACATCTCGCAACCCTTTTGTGCCAGAAGTTAAACCGGGTGAAAACCAAATATAGGTTCTGGCTTTATCCAATTCCGCTAGCTGTTGCACTAAAAGCCCAGTCATAAACTTGGCATAGCCTAGGGCATCTAAATCTTTGTATTTCCCAAAGCCTTTAAAGATATAGTTCTCAAGTTCATCCACCGATTGGAATGTCGGTTTCTTTATCATTCCTTTGATGCCTCTAGCTCCTTCTCCTCCAGGGAAAACAATTCTGGCATTGGGTGCAATCAGGCCACTTTGGTCAAGGTGCATTAAAGTTAAATAAGCACCCATTACATTTTGATAAATGGTCTTTTCAATTTGCATATGCTTAGCAGATATGAATTGAAAATTATCTGCTACAATCATTCCCCCAGCTTGTAAGAATACAATATCGAACCTTGTTCCTTGCGGTATTTTTGCAACAGCAGTTTTAATAGCTTTTTCATCTCCCATGTCAAAACCACCATAGGGTTCCAACCTAATATTAACCTGGTTTTGCTTAAGCAGTTCACTTTTTGTCCACTCGGCTTTTTCAAGTGTTCTACAGGCTAATGCAATTTTGCTTACGTCTTCTTGGACCAAGATTTTCACGGTCTCTAATCCAATTCCTCCGTTAGGGCCAGTTATAAAAACATTCGTACGAGCTAACATAATTTAAAGATTTTGAACGTGGATTATACTTTTCGTAAGAACCTAACGGCCACCGCCATTGGCAGAATAAACAGACAAGAAGAAATTAATAAGGTAATGGTTAAAGGCAGTTCTCCTACAAATTTTACCAACACAGGAACATAGTATCCATTCATAGCAATAAGTACTACATCTAAAATTGCTATGATCAAAAATATATGATACAAAGCCTTAAGCACCTCAGCATTCTTTTTGAGTATTCCATGTAATAAGATTAAACCAAAGGCCACATGTCTAATAGCAAAGAACTGAATAGGAAAAGCAGCAGCTGTATTTCCTATGTTAGGCCAAGGTAAGTTCGGATGAAGGATGCTAAAAATGCCAAAAACTAATAGGTTGGAAACAACCAGCACCCAGGTCAGAATAGTAAACCACAGAGGAAATTTAATCTCGCCTGACATTATTCCAAATTGTTTTTATGTTTATGAATGAAGTTTGGTAGGGAAGCCGATTGGTTCTAATCAACTTGAAGAGAATATCTATTGGGTTAGAATTTCTTATACACTCCTAGGCAGACGGTTCCGTTATAACCGACATGCTTAAATTTTATCGGAACTAAAGGGATACTCGCATTGATCCCAAAACCATTGGCAGTCTCGTAAGCTATTTTCCCACTAATTACAGCCCACTCTTGATCATTCGGATACAAGCCTGTTTGTTCTAGATTCAAATTGCGGTACGGACCATTTTCCAGAGATTGACGCACATTAAGGACAAAGGCCATATTCCATCTTTGCCCTAACTTCCAGCCATGCTCTAAATTTACTTCCAGGATATCACTAAAATCGTTGGTGTATTTATGATAGCCCACTTCCAAAAAACCATAGTGTTTTTCTTTACTCCTTCCAATATGTGCCATTAGTCCAAAAGAATTTGCTGCGATCCCAGTTGCAAGGCCTTTTTCTAGTTCTCGACTGATAGTATTCCAGGAGGTTTGAAGAGAAACCGAGATGTTAATAGACTTGGCCAATAAGCCATATTTGAGCGCCACTCTTGGATTACTAAGTCCAAGTAATTCTCCAGCGGGAAGTAAATCATCGAAAGCTTGCTCATCCGTGAGATCTCCTGTACTAACATGCTTAAAAGGAAGAGTGGCTATTACATTTAGGTTATCAGTTATTCCATATTCGAGGTAGAAGCTGTAATCAGCGTTGAATACTTTCCTGTTTAATGCTTGTGTCTCATTAATAAAATTGCCCATAAGCAGGGAATTATATTGATACACCGGTAAAATAGATTGGAATTGAAAGAAACCTTGCCGCTTAGGCAATAGCCAAGGGCCTCCAGCAAAAGCGGGCAAAGTCATGCACATGCCTAGTGCCAAAATCAAAGTCTTACCTAATAGCTTTTGCCTATCTAATGCTAATGAGTTAAAAATGGGCAAAGATTTTAGCTTATGTCGTCTTAGCATCTTGTTAGTTTTTTGTCAAAAACAATTTCCTTCTTCGACAGACCTCGTGGACAGTCATAAAATGAGATGAATAAGCGCCTGAAGGATGCGCTGAATTTCATTTTTGAGTGTCTCGAAACACGAGATTTGTCGAAGAACCAACAATTTCAATACAAAGATGCGGCGGATCGACTTTTACCGATTGGAGAATCCGTTCAAAGAATTGGAAATTTAGCTCAATAGGTTCTCTCTGAAATTAGTGGGAGAGCAATTATAATACTTCTGGAAGGTCTTTGTAAAGTATCCAACATCTGAATAGCCACATTCATAGGCCACTTCAGAAATTCGCCAATCAGTTGTGCTAAGTAGCACTTGGGCTTTTTCTAATCGTTTTGAAATGAAATACTTATTGGGAGAGGTTCCATATACGGACGAGAACTTTCGTTTGAAGGACGATAAGCTTAAGCTGGTTAGAAAGGCTAAGTCCTCCAAATTTAGATCATCAAAAAGGCGAGCTTGAATGACTTCTTGAAACTCATATTCATTTGCGTGGAACAAAGCACCGAATATTTTTTGATTATTTCCACTTGCATCTGTTTTTACCAATATGTGTATCAGTTCTTGGATTTTAATCCGAAGAAGGTTTTCAGAAATCATATTAGGATGATCAAAATAGTAGCTAAGGTTTTGGAAATAGTTTTTGATCAACCAGTTTGGAGTGGCTCTTTGGATTGGGAAAACCTGTTTGATTTGGGGCTTTAGAAACCAATCCGGCACTTGCCCGTGATAAATTAACTTCAATAGATCTGAGGTTAACTGAAAAACCATCACTTCATTGGGCTGGTCTGATTTATTTGGAGACCAACTATTAATAAAATTATCAGATTTCATGATGATGGTATCGCCTGCCTGGAGCTTCATATACTGATTAGCAGCATATAAATTGGAATCTCCATGGATGACATGAACTATCCGGGCTTCATTGATCAGTGTATCAGAAACCTTAAACGGTGGTTTGAAAAAGGTCCTGCCTAAAACCACCCAGTCCTTTATTTTATAGGTACTCAACTGATTTTTCAACTTCCATGGTTTATACATACTATAATTTGCCGCAAGACAGCAGATCAACTCTTGTTAACGTACACTTGCCCTTGTTTCTAATTTACAACACTAAACACAGCACAACACAAGAATTTGATATTCAGATAGTTAAAGACTACCGAGAGAAACTAATCTTCCTACAAACGGCAACTTAATTTAAGGGTAAAAGGCGCTTATTTGAAATCAGAAAGTTTAAATTCTCCAGAACTCGGCAATCTCATTGCAAATTGCCGAAGAAAGTGGAGCTTATAGTCTTACTCCATTTTTACCAAAACACCTTGTTCAAAAGACTGGGTCAGTGCCTCTGCCACGACCGTAGCTTGACGAGCATCCGCTAAGGAAAGCTCAGGCTGACGGCCCGTCTGAATACAATCTAGAAAATCCTTAGCGATTAGTAGAAATGCCTCTTCAAACCGATCCCAGAAGGTTTCTACACATTCTTGTCGAGCTCCGTGTTGATCATAGATTTCTACTCGATTAACAGTAGCTGGCCGACCGATCCGCAGTGTTCCCAATGTACCCACTACCTCAGTGTAAGTATCATGACCTACCATGGCCGTACGTCCAGCATTCAGAACAGCCATGGTACCATTTTCAAAACGGCAGGTGCTCATAACATGATCTGCATCCCCAGCCGCCGCAAAAGCGGGATATTTATACGCTCCTCCTATTGACCAGACAGACTCCACTTCCGCTCCCAGAAACCAGCGAGCTAGGTCAATATCATGCACATTGTAATCATGAAAGATCCCCCCACTGCTCTTCACATATTGTATCTGCCATTCGGCAACTGTATCTTTATCGATGGTTTGCGAACGGACCAGATATGGCTGCCCGATAGCACCTGCATCCACCTTTTGCTTGGCATAACGATAACTAGGATCAAAACGCCGGACAAAGCCCACCATCGCCAATTGCTCAGGGTATTGCGCCGCCACTGCCTCTACCCGCTTACACTCCTCTACCGAACTTGATAGTGGTTTCTCGCTATACACATGCAAGCCGGCCTCCAGCGCAGCCACGATATGCTCAGCATGTTTGTTGGTAGAACTAATCACGAATATCGCTTCCAGTTCCGGAAGTTTGAGCATCTCAGCATAGTCCTTAAACAAGTGTAATACGTCTAATTCTTGTTTAGCAAAGACCAGCTCCTCTTCATGGATACTGCAGGCCGCCACCAATTCTGCCGCTGGAATCTTGAATGTTAGATTCTTGGCATACTCCTTTCCGAGACGCCCAAGTCCAACAATACCTACTTTAATCTTTTTCATAAATATGCTAGATTGTAAAGGTCAATTCCGAAAAAAGTCTCCCTGCCCTACCGCTCCTAAATATTCGAACTTCTCCAGCGCTAGGCGTTTGCATTCGGCTATGTAGGTTTTACCCGGAACAATTGGCGCGAATTGATCAGCGGCATCTCTAAAGAACTCTCGATTCACCCTGGTCCACAGCAGGCGCAGATCCGTGGCTATATTCACCTTGCAAACGCCATACTGAATCGCACGCTGTACCTCCAAAGGATCTACCCCCTTCGCCTTCGCACTTAATTGCCCGCCTGCCTCATTGATCCGTTGTATCTCCCTGTAATTGACAGCCGAACCGCCATGTAATACCAGCGGAAACCTAGGGAGGCGTTGCTGAATTTCTTCCAAAATATGAAACTGAATTCCCTGTCCCCCAGAGAATTTGTAGGCTCCATGACTCGTACCAACAGCAATAGCCAAACTATCACAGCCCGTCGCCTTTACGAATTCCTCTACTTCGTGGGGGTTAGTATAAAAGGCATGTTCTTCATCGATAGAAAGGTCATCCTCTACCCCACCCAATACGCCCAGTTCCGCCTCCACACTTACACCTTTAGCATGCGCACGCTCTACTACCACCTTCGTTCGAGCGATATTCTGATGAAATTCATCGTGTGAGGCGTCAATCATAACCGAAGTATAATCCTCTCCTACCAAAGCTTGCCATATATGCTCCTCATTACCATGATCCATGTGTAAGGCAAAAACGGTCTTGGGGTATAGTCGGGCTGCTGCATTAATCATCGAAACGAGCATTTCAGCTGTAGCATAGTTTCGGGCCGCGGGTGTGGTCTGGACAATGAAGGGTGCATTGGCAGCTTCCGCCGCCGCAAATAAACCTAGGATTTGTTCCATGAATTCTACATTCACCGCAGCAATGGCATAGCGACCATAGCAATGGTCAAACAGACGTTTGGCAGTAACCTTCATAGATTTATATTTTTCTAGAGGAAATTCAATTCCAGATCTACTATACTAGGACATTCCGATAACTTGATGAAAAAATAGGCCTAGCTTTTGTAGCGCAAACGCTTGCAAAAATATCTAAGCGGTACTATGAAGGTCTTTTTTCACAACCTGATCTGCCAAATCATATGGTGCTCTTCCGCACCCCAGAAGTTATACAGGGTTTTGGTAGCTTCTCCAAACTGCTTTTGCCAGAAGGGCTGAGAACGACGATACCCACAGTCTAGGTAAACATGACTTACTCCCGTTGCCCTCAATTTATCGAGAATCGCAGTTACTAGAAGTTTCCCTACACCTAATCCTTGAAACTCAGGATGCACATAGGCACTCTTAAGCTCTAGATTACCTGCTGCCGAAATTTTCATATGCTTCGTGATAAGAGAATTAGGAGAGCCGTAACCTATACAACCGACCAGCAATTCAGCGCGAAAAGCCAATAGATGATACTCCTCCTTACCCGAAGATCTTACATCGCTGACCATGTCTTTGTACTTGGCCCCGATGGCCTTCTCAATTTCAACCTCTGCCCCAGTAATCTGATTCGTAGCAAAAGCATGTCGCAAACCAAGCGCCATGAATTGATGTAGACCTGGTAAGTCTAGCGCTGTAGGTCGGCGAATTATCCATTGCATATCTTAAGGTGTCTTACCTGTAAAAGCTTTATGTGTCATCACCAAAGGCAAACCAATAAGCAATAAGGCTACAAGGTTGATCAAAATGATATTATGAACGGCACCATAGTAGAGGGATATCGAACTATCTATCACAAACCAGGACAGCAAGCCGGTCCACATGGCCCAATAGGCCCACTTTTCTTTCTGCTTAAAAGCATATTCTGAAATGAAAATCATGAGTACGTGAAAGCCAACTATAGTTCCTCCAATGATCCCAAATAACCAGTTTTTTAGCGTTAAATTCTCAGGAGTGAAGGTCTCCCCACCAAAAAACACTTCTATAGTGTACTCATTGTGGAGTGCGAAAAAGATGGAATTGCCCGCGAAGGCAACTAGTAAACCGACGACAATGGTTAAAACATTGGCCCAGGTGAGCCATTTTTGCCAGAAAAGGAATCGTTCTTCAATCATTGTGTACTAAATTCTCAAAAGTTTAGTGTAACATTTAGATTATCTACCTCTTTCAACCGCTTCCCCTACTCTACTCTCCACATTGCCTACCGAGCTTGTCTAAAGTTTTTGTAGATCATAGGTTATCAGTTATTGATTTTGAAAATGAAGCTGCTAGTCTGGAAATTAAGGATTTAACAAGACAACCATTAGAATAATGCTAGATAACTTCGCTATTGACACTGGAGAACCCTAGACAATTTAGGGCTTTATCAGAAGTAGCCATACCTTGGGACCGGTCCTTTGAGACAACCTCCTTTGGGTTCTCTCTTCAACCCCAATTAGGGACACAATATCATTTAGATTTAGGTTTCATTTCAGCCAACGGCAAAAATCTAGAGATAAAATTGCTTGACAATTCTTACATTTAGGTAATGTGCTCAGAATCGATGATTGATTTTGATCAATGACTATATTTATCTACTCAAAGGTCTTCTTACCCAGCAGTAAGTCGGGATCAATAGAGGAAAACTACTCCCCTACTCTACCCATAAATATATACTCGATATGGAACCTAATAAGGTACACAAAAAACTAAGACTACTTGATAAAAGCCAGATATGTGTTTTGCAAGCTCCAGATTCTTTTCTGAGTAGTATTACATCACTTCCATTTGCTGCAGAAATTGGTCCTTCGCCAGAAGCCTATGATGCCATACTAATTTTTGCGCTTAATACGACTACCCTAGAAGAATTGCTCACTTTATCAGCCGGAGTCGGGCCCAAAGATGTGTTATTCTGGGCTTGTTATCCTAAGCTGTCATCTGCCTTGAAGAGTGATATCAATCGGGATGTAATTTTCCATACTGCCCAACGCTTTGGACTTCGTCCGGTTACGCAGGTGGCCATTGATGAGACCTGGTCGGCCATGCGCCTGCGGCCACATGACCGGGTAGGTAAATAGGCTTTAGTCGATTCGTATCCTGCAATATTTCTTTTGATTTGCTGTAAAATCCACTGCTTCTACCAGGTAATCCCCTTTTTTGAAGCCTTTTAGGTCTATTTCAGCTCGTATTCTAGAAGTAGGATAGTTATCGATCAAGTTAGCATCGCGATACAACCGAATTAGTTTGGCATCTTCTGCTTTGATGATTAATTCTCGACGATTTTTGAGTGGATAGCTAAGTTCAGGAGTACTGGAAAAGTCGAAATCCATTCCAAACAGGTCATACCCCATAATCGTGATCGGCAATAAGAAGCTATGCCCTTTCTCATCTTCCATTTCAAGCTCAATATCCTGTACTGTTGATGGAAAGTTAACCGCCATTTTGATGAGGGTGTCTTTTCCTGGGTGGAGCACAACTCTACCCGTCACCTTAATCCATTTGGAGGAAGACCTAATTTGAATGCTTAGTGGCCCCTCCCCTTTCATACTTATTGGTATTTGTACATTGCGAATTTCTCCTATCCTTCCTTCTATTATTTGTCTGCGATGATCAAAAAGTAGTCGTTCCAAAGCTTGATAACGATTTGCCTGGCCGACTTCTCTTATGACCACCCAACCCAAGTTGTCATTCGAATCATATTCATAGTCATAAAAGACTGTCTTCCCCTTAGGTCCGATTGCTCTTGCCTGCTGAATCACTCCATTCTCGTCATACTGATAAGCACTATCGACAGAGGGATAATAATCCTTCAAGCCAGGATTCTGGTTTTGCAATCCGCGCATAAACATTTCTTCCTTGCTGAGCAATTTGGCTTTATCAGAATGATAACTAGAGGATTTGAGAGCACCGTTGTGGTAATATGTATTGATTTGGTACTGCTTGATGCTATCCCGGTCAAAAGTGATCAAAGTATCTACTTTTTCTTGACAAAACAAGTAGTTAAAGCATCCTAAAAATACGAAAGGTAGCAATAGGGTTTTCATACTAGCTTTTTTAGAGACAGATGTAAAAAGGGGTTACATCGGTGTGTGCTATGGTCTTCACCTCGCTAGATATTGAAAGTTAAGATTTTAAGAAAAGTCGTTTATCTAAAGGATTATACTAATTTAGCCATCTATCCAAAAGTTTGGATTAATCCTTACAGAAACAGAGCAAAACCAACTAACATGTCAGCAGCGAATTCAAAGGTAGTCGTACCAAAGGAACTCCTTCTTCCTTTTATTCTCATCACAAGTCTATTTGCCCTATGGGGCTTTGCCAATGATATCACGAACCCTATGGTATCTGCATTCAAGAAGGTATTGGAACTCAACAATACCCAAGCCTCCTGGGTTCAGATGGCTTTTTATGGAGGCTATTTTACCATGGCGTTGCCAGCAGCTATTTTTGCCAAACGCTATTCCTACAAGAAAGGGATCCTTTTGGGCCTGGCCTTGTACGCTATCGGAGCATTACTCTTCTACCCTGCTGCCGCATATGAAGAATTCATCTTCTTTCTGCTAGCCTTATATATACTAACCTTTGGTTTAGCATTCTTGGAAACAACAGCTAACCCTTTCATTTTATCTATGGGGCCTGAAGAAACAGCGACCCAACGCCTTAATCTCGCCCAAGCCTTTAATCCAATCGGCGCCCTTGCCGGTCTTTTTGCTGCACAGACCTTTATACTGGGTTCCCTGCAATCCGATGACCTAGACGCTGCCGGCAATCCCATTTATGATTCCTTGGCCGAAACTGCTAAAGCTGCGGTGAGGAGTAGTGACCTAATGGTTATCCGAAACCCCTACGTTATTTTGGGGTTGGTTGTCATCGGCATTCTGGTATTGATAGCAGTCGTCAAGATGCCAGAGAAAGAAGAAGCCGATTCTGACGGAAGTGTAGGTACTGCCATCGCGCGGATATTCCGAGGAGCAAAGTTTAGGGAAGGAGTGATTGCGCAGATGTTCTATGTTGGTGCTCAGATCATGTGTTGGACGTACATCTATCAGTATGCGGAATCCATTGGTATTGACAATCGATCAGCAGTGCCCTACGCAATGACGGCTCTGATTGTCTTCTTAATAGGAAGGTGGATTTGCACCTGGTTGCTTCGCTACTATAGTGGAGGGAAACTACTCTTAATTTTCTCGGTATTAGCCATGATCTTTACTTTAGGTGCAATCTTTCTACAAGGAATGACTGGATTATATAGTCTTGTTGCCATCTCTTTCTGTATGTCTTTGATGTTTCCAACTATCTATGGTTTGGCCTTGGAAGACCTGGGAGATGATGCAAAGTATGGTGCGGCCTTTCTGGTAATGGCTATTGTAGGTGGAGCGATCATGCCATTGGCACAAGGAGTATTGCTGGATATCGGAGGGACGGGCTATACTGATACCTTGATTATGGGTGTCCCTGAAGTAAACTTCTCCTTCATTCTACCCTTATTTTGTTTCTTAGTCGTAGGACTATATGGCTACAGGGTAGATAAATCTAAAGCCTAAAGAGTAATTTAATCGACAGTCCTATAAAAAGATCAGTAGTACAACTGTTATTTTTTGGTGCTGTAAGCGGAAGGTCTTTTGCGAACTTTGCAAAAGGCCTTCTTTTGTTTCTTTGACTACCCTACCCTACTTTCTGTTTGGAAAGCTATCATCATTCTGTAAGCTTTCACCTTACCTTCTCTATTTACCATCCTGCTCCTCCCTTTGAATTGAACTTTCAGGTGTATTTCCAAGCAGGTTTTCTATTGCTAAAATTCTATACCTTTGCTCCGTTTGACCAAAATGTAGTTCTATCATCGTAGGGATATTGTCCGCTACATTGATAGATTCGAACAGAACAGGATCAAAGAAAGTGCGGATAAACACAGGTTTTTTTTCTTTTTCATCAAAAAATAAAATGTGAATTTGCCAAGAAAATATAATTCAACAAGCACTGTTCTGTAGATTAGAGGCTAGCACATCAAATACGCTTTCAGGTTTAAAACCTAATAAACTTATTTTAGATGCTTCCTGAAAGTTTCTGTTTTTTGAACGAAAGCATAAAATCAACTTCGTTTTCAGAACTAAAAACACCGTGGAGAAATCGGGGCGAAAAAAAACGAGCTGTGAGAACGATCCGCCCTTGAGACGACACATTATACTTATAGAGTCAAAAAAGGGCTCAGAACAGCTAAAAACACCCTCAAAATGAATTTTGCACCACAAAATAATCTCATAAAAGCATTTCTAGAAACCTCTTTTGCTTCAACCTATTTCACCTAGGTGAAATAGGTTGAATAGTAGAACAAGCACACACAGTGCACATTTTCAACCATTTATAACTAAGTACCCCCAGATAACACAGGCAAGATAGAGTGTAAATAGCTACAATAGCTTACAAAGGTTAGCTAGTGAACTTAGACAAGCTATCCAGGCTTGTATGATAATTGACTAAATAGCTGAACTGGTTTAACTAGTGTGTATTTATACCTCTAGTAGACTATAGGTGAAAAAGCTAATCTTTTACACCATTTAAAAATTGAAGACCTATGTTAATATAGGAGAAATAGAAAAGCTATAAAACCTATAAATAAATATGCTACCAATAAAATATTAGATTCAAAAGGTAGAAATGCTTAACTATTCAAAACATATTATCTATTACTACAATTAAGAATATTAATGCTTTCTAACATATTAGATATATATAAAACATAAGACATAGCACACATTGCGTACACAATAACATATTTTCTATATAATATTGAATATATTTTCTATTTATTATTGTGTCTATATTTTAGAAATCCTATATTTGCAACAAATGATCAATTGATCATCTATTAAGACATTGTTTAATAGCTTGAAAATTTAAAATTTATACTATTGAAGAGCTAGTGCGTCTTGATAAAATATATTACACCTTAAAGCTAGATCGAATAGCTAAGCAGGTTGATACAGTCCAACTATTTAATAACATTCTAACTAGGTCGGCTTTAAAATATAGCATACATGGCACACATTATTTCAATGGCTAATCACAAAGGTGGGGTAGGGAAGACCTCATCAGTTCAAAATATCGGTGCAGGTTTAGCTCGAGCGGGCCAACGGGTTCTGCTGATTGATTTCGATCCTCAGGCTAACCTTTCAGATGGGTTTGGCTATAGAGATCTAGAGTTTGGCATTTTTGAGGCCATGTTGGGGGAGATAGATGTGCCAGTGGTAGAATTGCAGGAGAATTTAAGTTTAATTCCTTCTCATATTGGTTTGGCCGGAGCAGAAATGTACTTCAGCACCTATACTGCCAGAGAGCGCATCCTCACTAAGACCGTGATCAACAAAGTGGAAAAGGATTTTGATTTCATTATTATTGATTGTCCTCCATCTTTGGGGTTGCTTACTATTAATGCCTTTACAGCTTCTTCCGGGATTTATATTCCGTTAGATGCCGAATACTTCAGTATGCGCGGATTGGATAATCTACAGGAACTAATCAACAGGGTACAGGAAGACCTCAATCCATCTTTGGATATCTCAGGGGTATTTTTCACGAAGTATGACAATCGCATGGTGATCAAAAGCAATGTTCGTAAAGTCATTCGGGAAAAATTTGGCAAAAAAGTTTTTGAAACACATATCCGGAACAATATTGCCGTCGCAGAGGCACAGGCACAAGGAATAGATGTTTTCAGCTACGACTCGAAATGCAATGGTGCTTTGGATTACTACCAATTAACTCAAGAGGTACTGGTACGCCAAAACCTGGTGGCTGCCACTAGCAAATAGGGTAGGGGAGTGACAAATTTGAACTTACGAGACCAGGATCTGATAAAAGAAACTTCTTTATCCGACCTGCGTTTTACATAAATCTTTAAAGAATGGCTAAGAAGAACTTTACGGACAGCCTAATCGGTAACAACCGATCTAAGAAACTAGATATGCTTGTATCCAAACCCGCAGCTGAGGTAGAGGCTCAACCAGCACCTACCGCTACACCCGCCAGCAAACCGGTAGCTAAAAAAGCCAGCCAGCCAAAGGTAGAGGAAAAACAAAAGGCCGTTAAAACTGCAAAAGAAACAACCCCGGCGGCAAATGAGTCAGCTCCCAAGAAAAGGGGGAGAAAGAAGAAAGATATTGAAAGAGATTCCTTCTTCTATACTGTAGAAAAAGAATTCTTATTTCAGATCAAGGCGGCTGCCTTCTGGGATCGTCGAGATATTTCAGCTTTTATTACCAGGGCTATCAAGCATTACATGGATGAAGAAATGGGTGAAAGCGAAATGCGTCGTGCTGTGCGGGAATTTAAAAGCCGCTTAGAAGAGCAGAAGTAGTAGTTAAGAGATGGAACTACCGTTCCTTTTTCAGGTAAATAAGTAGAGGGCTTCTTTCATGATTCTGATAATCAATGCCTTAGATGGTTGATTCATAAACGAATCAACCGGGACTTTTGGTCAAAGGACTGACGTTGGCGCACAAAAATGTCAGTGCATCAATAGAAAATGTTCGGCATTTTGCTGCCTTCGGCTATTAACTTCCTATTAAGTATGCTCCAAGGATTCATCTACATTCTAGCCCGAATTCTACCTTTAGAAATAGATATGGTTTGTGTATAACTAGGGGAGAATTAGTGAATAACCCCCCAATTAGAGGCTGTCTCGAAGGTAAAGAGACAGCCTCTAATTATTTTTTGAGTGGTCCTTCTCTTCATTTTTTTATCACATACCTACTTCTTTCGCCTTATCTGCCAAAATTTGCATCCGTTCCACTGTTTTGGAGCGCTTGAGAATCGGATATTGAAATGTATAGGCTTCTTGCAATATCTGCTGACGCTCTGCTTTATCACACCCCCATTGCAAAAGCATCGAGTCGAGGAATTGCAGATTATTAAGTACCATCAGGTCGAGTACGGAGGCATAATCGCGCATATTGCGATCCACAGGTTTATCAGAATTCTGGGCGCGCCATTGCCTGGCCGTAGTACCAAAAACAATTTCATTAAGCATATCGGCCTCCGCTTGGAAGGGAGAACGGCTTTTGTAAGGCTGCGGTGGCATAAGCAAACGCTCATCGATCTGACTAAACAATGCCGAAATTAAAAGCGAGTAATTACCTGCGGTTAGATGTCGCTTGATATCACCAGGGTCACCTAGAAGCAGTGCTTGATGCTGTTTTAGGGATTGATACTCCTCAAGTACTCGGATATAGAATTTAGCGTGGATATAGTTGGCAAAATTCAACGCAATGGTGGAGTGAGCATAAGTTCCACCATAACGCCCACGTTTAGTGATAATTCCCTTAGCATTCGTATAAGCAATCCATTTACCAACGGAACTTAGGTTTTTCAGGAAAACCTCTACAACATATAAGTTAAAACCTCTAAAACTACTAGATGTAGTAGTTTTAAATTTGGGGTTATAGGCCATTTCCCACTCCTGCAAGAATTCCAGCTCTCGCTTTGTGTTAAGCCAGCTACGAATCACCATGTCAGGACTATCCGCGCTTTTATAACGTGCAAGATCGGTCAGGCAGATATAATCCGACTCTTCCATTCGGATCACGCGGACACGGGTGTTGAATACATCAATTTCTGCCTTTTCGCTCATAGTCTTCACTGTTTCTCAACAAAAAATCGCGATTTTTTAAAATATGCTAAAAATACAAATAGTCTTTTGTGGCATTTCAAACACCTCAAAAATAAGAGGCCAGAAAGCTCTACTCAAAGTGGAACAGTAGGGAGTTCATATCAAGAATAAATGAAGACAGCTAACCTTTCTAGTGCAGTGCATGCCTACTGCATTCCTACTCGCTCGCAATATACTAAGTCCGATGGACCTTATTTTGCTTCCGATGCAGATTTCATCAATCTTATTTTGTTTTGACCTCCCCCTGGAAAATGGCACCAACAGAATTCAGAAAAGAAGGGGAATAGCGACTATATATAATATGGTGTACTACTTGTGGGTATTTCTTTTCTTTTTCGCGCAACTTTTTTCTTTTCTTAAAATAGCTTGATAATTACTTCCTAAAACTTACAATAGATTTTTATAAAATCACCTGCTCCCTTTTCCGTACTTAAAGGTTTATGTTTTTATATATATTAAGCTTTATATACTTAGACTCTCCATAAGCAATTGACAAACAATATTTTATGCCGATTTTTGTGTCCTGGCTGTGGGTGAATCGTGTACCTATAGCGGGCATTTAGTGTTCTTCTCGTGGGTAAATGGTGTACTTGAGTTGGGTAATAGGGGTCCCCTTTGTGGGGATTGTGTGTAGTCAGTGTGGGTGTATAGTGTACCCTTTGTGGAAGCTATTGTGTCTCTTTTGGGGGTTAAATTCATTGATGTGTACCCTTGTTTTTAATCGACTGATAACCAGCTGTTTAATCGTGTACGTTTTGAGGGGGAGCTAAAATAGCTGAATTCATTGTGTCCTCAACGGGGGCTATTATCTGCTAATGTGTCCCCAATGTGGGGGTTTTGAACATGTATTGTGTCCACGATGTGGGAGGTTAACTGACGAGAAAGTCTGCTCGGATATACTATTGTGTCCATGATGTGGGATTTTGTTATTGACTCTTAATCAGCTCTTTATGTAGATCAGTATTAAGGCTTACGTGAGGGCTAGCCAAGAAGATTAACTGGAAACCTAGCATTTTGCCTCCGTTTCTGCCTGTTATATTGCCATTAGGGCTCTATTGTGCCCTTTCTTCAAGCTGAAAGGGCAGAGATTATGCTTTCTTTGTGTCCATGATGTGGGTTGTACCGCATTGATTTTCAGTGATGTATCCCTTGTGTGGGTCTCTTGTGTACTACTTGTGGGCTGAAGATGTAAATTGTGTACTTTTTTTCTTGCCTTGGTACACATATGTACTTAAATTCGCTCCATTCTTAGAACTTTAATTTGATTCAACTTTGAAAAGGATGCTTGGCCATCCCTGTATGTGATCACCTAAAAGTTCGTATTCCCTATGCTCTAATTAACTGAGCTGATACTAATACTGGGGATCCCTTTTTTACAAGAGGCCTCAAATACATAGAATGGTACAAGAAAAGACCACCCAAGTAGCGGCGATTGCCAACCAGTTTATTCAACACGCTAGATATAAACTAACGCCGCGTGAAATGAAGCTGATCCTGCATATGGCTTCATTGATCAAACCCGAAGATTCGGACTTTGAAACTTACCTCGTTCCGGTCAAGGATATCGAGACCGTATTAAAGGCCGATGATGGCAAAAAGCATGGTTCTTTCTACGAACGACTGGATGACCTCCTAGATAGTGTAACAAGTAAGAAGATTACTTTCCCAACTGATTTCGTATTGGAAGGCACCAGGCTACGTGGACACATTAACTGGGTGGCTGGAGCTGTACCGAAATATAGTGAAGATGGTGTCCTTTGTGTGGAGTTTGGTTTTTCTCCCCAAATGAAGCCCTTTCTTCTGGGGCTGAAAGAACGTTTTACTAGATTTGAATTGATTGAGGTAGCTAGAATGAAAAGTAGCTTTTCCATTCGCATATTCCAGATGTGTAAATCCTACTATTACGAGAATATTCGCCATGGTCGTAATGTGATGAAGGTAGGCGTAGTGGAACTGAAAGAACGATTAGGCATTAAAGATAAATATCCGGATTTTCGGAATTTCCGGCGAAAGGTGTTAGATGTTGCGAAAGAGGAGATCAATGAAAAGACTCGCTTGCAGGTTAACCTGGAGTTCGGCCGAAAGGGGCGAAAGATCACTCAAGTGCACATTGAAATCAATGAAAAATCGGGGCAGTTGTTGGAAATGGAAGGGGAGGCAGCGCCTACTCCAAAGCGAACAAGGAAAACCAAGAGTAAAAGTGGCGGTGGCTTCCTTACCCGCATCGATACTTTAACAGAAGCCCAGCGTCGAGCTTTTAACCATCTTTCAGAGTATGGGGTGAATTTAGCTGTTGTATTAGATGAGGTATTGCCCATCATTAAAGGAAGTGAATTAGATGGCTATGAAGATTTTTTTGTGACCTATATGTTAGCTTTCTTCGAGAAAAAGACCAATCGCACCACTTCCAAAGATAAGATTAAGGCTTTTGTACAATGGATTCGAAATAAGCGGTTTCAGGAAGCAGGCCTCTATGCGAGCCTGATGGAACAGGTCATTGCACGTAAGAAACAGTTGAATGAAGAGGAGAGAGGCAATCGGGAGCGTGCTCGTAAAATGACAGCTCAAGAATTTCGAAAGCTATTAGCCAATGAAAAGAATATTGGTAAACATCCGCTAGGAGAGCCGACCTATTCTGTCAAGAGCAAGGTTTCGGCTAACCGCCGTAAAGCTGAGGTCAAGGAGGTGAAAGAACTCTTCGAGGAAGGGCTTCCGATGCAGGATGAATTCAACTTGCCCCATTTCAGAAAACAACACCCGAAAATCTATCGTAAGATTTTACAAGAGCGGGTCGTTGCACTAGCCGACCTGAAAGAGTCCTCGAACTTTGACCAGCTCTTGCAAAGTAGCGTTACAGCTTACTGCGAACAGTGGTGGAAGCAACAACAAGGGTAGCAGCCTTTGTATGGTACCTACAAGATGCCTCTAGCCACAGGAAGTTTTCGGATAATGTTGGAAATCGCGAAACAACTCACTAGCACAATAGGAGCTAAGATTAGGAATTTTGCCGTAGAACTAATTGCTACATTTCTGAAGGCTAGCGATAGTCCGACCAATATTAAGGTATGAAAGATATAAACTGTATAGGCACTTGCCGATAAGGTCTTTTGAATACCATTCTGCTCATTGCGTTTTTCGCGATACCACGAGAACAATCCTATGATAATGCCAATGCCGACCACTTGTTCCCATAGACTATACGCAAGAGACTGCCAACTAAGGCCACCCATAAAGATGTCTGTCCCTTTCGTTAATGCCCCTCCGAAATAAAATACAGCTGGAAAGAGTACTAACATGAAGACCCATACGGCACGCATCCACAACTTGGCATCTGCTGCTGTTATTTGTTCCAACCAATTGTTTTTAGAAGCGACAAAGCCGACGCAGAACAGGACAATGTATTGTGTGAAGTGCGCCAATTGAAAACCAAATGGATCTAGGGTCTGGCCTACGGGGATTTCTATTCGTACTAAAAAGGATACAATGGTAATAAAGAATACACCCAATAGCAGTCGCCGGTTGTTTGGCAAGGGGGTAATTGTCTTAAGAAAGGGCACCTTGAGCACTAAGCCACCTCCGACTGTAACTAGCGTAAACAATAAAAGTGCAGCAACAAACCAAATCGGCCCAAAAGTTAACCACCCATCTGTTCGGAAAAACTCCACAAAAGTCGGGTCAAGCCCAAATTCAAATCGAGCCTTCAGGTACATAGTTAATGGAGAGAGTATGAAAATGTAAAACAATAATGGAATGCCAAGCCTTTTGAGCTTGTCGTGGAGCACTTCTCGCCCAGACTTACGCCGCATGGACTTCTCCAAAAAGAAAGCTGAGATCAAAAAGAACATCCCCATGAAGAAGGATTGATTCGTTGCGATGAAGAGCGTCAAAACCAAATTGGTGATCGGGTTTGGGTTCGGTTCTATATAATACCAGAGGCCCGGCCCACCCGCATAGGTGATGGCCAGGTGATGCAAGACAACGAGTGCAGTTAGAAGGATTCTGATATTGTCGATATAATACATTCTTTTCATGGAGCAGATCTTTTACTGACTTGGAGTTAATTGATGAGTACAAATCTACAGATCGTATGATGTCAATGCTTACTGATCCTGAAAAAGGCTGATGGATTTCGAAATCCATCAGCCTTTTTCATCCTCTGCTCATTTTTACGCTGCTTACTCAGACGTTTTGAGTTTGTCCTTGCGGAATTGGGAAGGCGTTGAACCCGTAATATCCTTAAAAGCTTTGTTGAAAGGGGAGAGGGAGTTGTAACCAAGCGCAAAAGCAATTTCAGTAATATTAAGGGCTTCTTTCTTATTTTCTAAGAGCATGACTCGCGCATCCTCAATACGGTAGCTGTTGATGAACGCATTGAAGTTCTTAAACCCTAGCTGTTGGTTGATGGCTGATCGTAATTTATATTCTTTTACCTCCATGATATTGGCCAACTCTCGAATGGTAAGCCCTTCTTTTCTGTGGACTTGCTCCTGTTTGATTTGCAGAGTCAGGGCGTTGATGAGGTCTTGGTTAATTCTGGCTCCTGTTTGGGGCTGAGACTCTGGGGATTTCGGTTCCCCAAAGAAATTTGGGTTTAAGGTCAATTGATGATAAGAAAAGTAAATGGAGAGACTGAGTATGATGAGTTTTTGCAATAACTCTACTTCTAGCGGTAAGTTGTCGTGCTGGAGGGCCATCAGAGAAGCCAAAGTGATCAAAATTACAATAGCTGAAATGATGATAAATGGATAACGAAATCGTTGTCTTTGCACCAAGAGATCGGACTCGAAATTTCTCACAGCTTCCACTATGCCTAATAGCGCAAATAGAATCGACAACAAGTAGGGAGGGAGGAAAGCGAGGATACGCCAATCACCCGTCAAATCATTCCAGATATAGGCATTAGAAAGATATAGACAGGTATGGATAGCAATGAGCAAAATGACCCAACGTTGAAGTTTAGGTGTCCACCGGAAGGCGTCATCAAAGGTACTTTTGCTAAATAGCCAAAAATTGATCGGTAGTGCTATGGAAAACGGAAAGAGCAAAAAGAAAAGCCATTTATGGTCATTTATGGGTTCCCAATAGGCCAATAAGTATGCCCAAATAGAGATTATGAAGAAAGCAGTCGTCCAAGTATAAGCATGCTTGTGCTTAGATTTGATAAGTAATACAAGTAGAATGGTCAATTGTCCTAAAGCGATAAACCTGAAGGCGTCTATTAGTAATTGCAAGGGTAGTCATTTTAGATAACAAACTCTCCGTTCTAGCTTTGAATCCTAGACCAAACCAATTTATGAATTATTGCCGACTTAAGTGTTATAACCATTGTCACACTACTCACCTGTACCTAAAGTGAGTCTATGTATTCGAACGCATAAAACGAATATAATTATTCAATAGGCCCCTAATTTGTTCGGCAGCAACCGGATTAGCAGAGTGCACGGCAAATTGAAGTGTCGATAGATCCAAGCCGGATTCGTAGACTAGCCACTTCGCAGCGGCATACCCGTCTGGTGCAAGTTTTCCTTCGGCATCCAGCCCCAGATCATTGTCAAAGCTGATAAATTCTGGCAGCCCATTCTTTTGTATGTAGTCCACAAAGGCACGATAGGTTTGTACTACTTCAAATTCGCCAAGCTTGGTAACTGGATATACCATCTCTACGGTCCTCAAGTCATCCAGAAATAGTTTCTTCATAAGCTGTAATTTCTAGTAGATACTACCGTACTTCCTCAAGGATCGTTCCGAGATATTGGTCGAATGCTAGACATGATTTCTAAAATTTTTATCCATAAAATGAGCCTTTCGCGCAAATGATCAACTACTGGATTGGCAAATGTTCATGCCAAGCTAAACCCCTAGGTAATGCGGTATCAGAAAACTCTATATGAATGACTCTTCTGTTGGTCTGGTTGTCACTCCTTCGAGAGGAATGCAAGAGGAGAGGTTTCATGAGTAGAATTCCCCCCTTTTGAACTTCACAGATGAATTCATCTGCCAGCCGTTCGCCTAATCCATTCCGAAGGTCGATTACACCCTCTCGATGCGAGAAAGGGATTACACGCAAGGCCCCATTCCGCACCGTACAGTCATCCAGGTGTATTCTAAGCGTAAACATATTTTCAAGAAAGGACAAAGGAGGTTGTACAACGACTCGTTCTTCTAACACCCGCCAGTTTTTAAAGCCTGGGTGTCTTTTTTTCTGCTGTAGATTAATAGTTAGGTCTTGATGCCAGTTGATAATCCAGTTGGCTTGTGGAGGCTTATTAAAGTAGATAGATCGTATAACCTGAGCATCAGGTGAAATCTTGGCAATAAGCTGTTTGACCTTTGATGGAAAAATGAGCTTGGCTAGGTCTGGGAAAGTCCGGAGTAAATTCCTCAGGCCGAAGCTCTGCCTTAAATCTTGTGCATTTAAAAAGTCAATGATCTTGCCTACTTCAGCCATGCTGTATAGTTGGTCAACTTTTTGGAATCCTTTCAATGGCAATGTTCCTAGGTTCATAATCAGCGGCTCTGCTCAAGCTCTTTAACGAGTGTGTAAGAATACAAGTTATGCGCCAAAATAAGGTAAAGGAATTATCACAGGTATTTTCCTGGTTCCGATGCCAAATTTAGATTGCATTAGTCATTCCTAGTATTTTTTGACAACAAAAAAGCACGCCAGGAATAAACTTGGCGTGCTTAGCAAAGGTACTTGTTGTCAACGCTGGCTATTCACGACGACCTGGCCGATGTGCGGTGGTAAAGGCTGGTGCTTCTGCCTGCCATGAAGGAAAGTGATTTGATTGACAGAGTCTAGATCCATTCCGGTTAGGTGTAGATGTAAAATTCCTCATCAGATAGAGTAGGAAGGTAGTTGATTCATCTAACCCTTATCACCTTCTCTGTGCTTACCATGTTTTTCCCCAGTATGACCATGTTCATTATTGCCAACTTCTGGATGGGCCGTCCAAGCATCAAAATCTTTACTAACAGCTGATAGTTTAACCTCTCTTTTTTTGCCAACCGCTAAGTCGACTGGAGCCGTCGGGCCCAATTCTTTGCCGTTCGATAAATGTACTTCCACCCGCACCCTTTTCAATACTTTGTTAGCCACATTTTCTACCGTGCCATTGAAAGAGTTATTTTTTGCGTCATAAGCCAAAATTAAGCGAACACCGTTTCGAACCTGATCATATACTTCTGTCAAACCAAGCTCCATTCCCGACTCTTCTCCTTCTTCATTGTGACCTTCTTGCCTGTCGCGATTATGTTCACCATCACCGCGATCATGTTCTCCAGTACTTTTTTCTACGCTTTCTGAATTTTGATGCTCCCCTTTCCTGGTTTTGTTTGAACACCCGTAAGTTGTGAAAATCATTGCGATCATCATGAAGCTAAGTATTCTAATTGTTCGTTTCATGGTTAAATTCTACTTTTTGGTTTTGTGAAAAAATAGTGACTTGCCTTACAGGTGCCAAAGGTATGTCTGGTTGATGTACAAAGGATGACAGCCAGCTGAACATAGCATTAAAGGTTGATTACAAATTTGTAATGTTTGTATTCATTAATTATCTCTATTTTTCTGCAATGAAAATTCTAGTAATTGAAGACGAAGAAAAGGTAGCCGGGTTTATCCAACGTGGTTTGGAATACGAACGTTATATTGTAGAAACTGCCTTTGACGGACAAGCGGGCTACACCAAAGCTTGCGACCCATCTTATGATATTATTGTGCTAGATTTAATGCTTCCTAAACTATCCGGGTTTTCTATTCTGCGAATGTTAAGAGAAGGCGAAGTACAAACGCCAGTTTTGATCTTATCTGCTAAAGGGGATATTGATGACAGAATTCATGGATTGAATTTGGGAGCAGATGATTACTTGGTTAAACCCTTTTCGTTCGGAGAATTATTGGCTCGGATCAGGGCTCTTTTAAGAAGATCACATCAACAAAATAGCCCAATCGTAAAAATTGGTGACTTACAAATCAATATCGTTACTCATGAAATCACCAGGGAGGAGCAAGCAATTGAACTTACAGCAAAAGAATATGCCTTGCTGGAGTTTTTCGTACACAACCTGAATCGAGTTTTAAACAGAATCACGATCGCTGAACATGTCTGGAAATATGATTTTGATCCCGGGACCAATTTTGTTGATGTATATGTCAACAGGTTAAGAAAAAAACTGGAGGATTATGGTGAAAGCAAATTAATCCACACGGTTCGCGGTTATGGGTATATCATGAAGTCATGAGAAATTAAGCATGATGAGATTAAGCCTAAAAACAAAGATTAGCTTAGGATATACGTGGCTGCTAATGATCGTATTGGCTTCAACCCTTTTTATCGCTTTCAAGATAGTTGGGTTTCAACTTAAAAATGAAATTACCAGAGATCTCCAATTTAAAAGGAGACTGATATTAAGAACTATGGGCGAGGCTGACCATTTGGGTGAACATGCTGATGAAGCTTATTTTCATTCTAAATCAGAATCCAGAGAATTTAAACACGGGGAAGAGCATCAGAGAGAGGAAGAGATCTTGGATCGGATTGGAGAGGGTAATCTAATCGTCATTTATAAAAACAATAAGCTGAGTTACTTGAACCCTCAGTACCGAAGCCTAGCGAACTACGTTCAGCCTTTTCCATTGCAAAATGGTGAAATCAAGGATTTTTCTCTAGGTGATAGAAAATTTAGTATGGCCGTAGTAGATCAGCAAGCAAGCCTAATATATATTGGGACGGAGCTTTCTACGCTAGTCAAATTACAGAATAAGTTGCTGCGCGTCTTTTTGATCCTATTTCCAATTGGCGTTATGCTTTCCTTTTTCGTCAGCATTTTTGTCACCCAGCGTTCAATGAATATCCTGAAACGAATAAATGACACAGCCAGGAGTATTACCTCAGATAACCTTAGCAGACGAATTGAAGTACCTGAAGGGAATGACGAAATCACCCATTTGATTACGACACTAAACCAGATGATAGATCGCCTGGAGAAGTCATTTGAACAAGTGAAACAATTTTCGCAAGATGCTGCGCATGAAATTCGAACTCCACTTACCATTATTCGGGCTGAGGTAGAAGAATTTATCGGACAAAACAAGCCTAATAAAAAGACTGTAGAAAAAATGCAAAACGTTCTACAGGAAATTCAATATTTATCCTCGATCTCAGAAAGGCTTTTGCTCATTCATACATTAGATACCAACAAGGTCAGATACCATTTTGAAAACATAAGTCTTTCAGCACTCATGAGTGAAATAGTTCAGGATGCAAAAATAATAGCGACTGAGAGGGGAATAGAAGTTACTTCTACAATTGAACCTACCATTGAGATGAAATGTAACCGAGAATTGATCACGCGTTTACTTTGGAATCTCATTGACAATGCCATCAAATATAACCAAGCCCAAGGCCAAGTAAACCTCCATCTCTATACTAATGATATTGCGATATTGTTGCAGGTAAAAGATACCGGAATTGGGATTGCTACAGATGAAATTCCAAAAATTTTTGACCGTTTCTATCGAGTGGATAAATCACGATCACGGAAACTTAGTGGAAGTGGCTTAGGTTTAGCCATTTGCAAATGGATTATCGACCTTCATGGGGGTGAAATATCCCTTGAAAGCCAAGAAGATCAAGGTACGACCTTTAAGGTTTCATTGCCAAAGTAAAAAATGCATATCAGGGTTCACCTGATATGCATAATATAGGCCTAGGCATAAGCTAAAGGACTACACCAATCGACCTGGCCGATGTGCAGCGGTAAAGGCCGGTGCTTCTGCCAGTTGTCGACGATGATCCATGAGCTGTTGCAGTGCTTTCTCGTAATAGTGGATTGGGCGCTCTACAGGAAGTTCTTTGGCTAAGTGGTAAGCATGAAGGTTTCTTGCATCAGTCATCACACGTTTTAGGTCAGACCCTGTTAGTCCTTCTGCTTGTGCCGCAAAACTTTTCACTTCCTCGTCATCCAATGTCAACTTCAATCCATTCAATTGGGATTTTACAATCCTAGTCCTAGCTGAATGATCAGGTAATTTGGTTTCCAACCACAATTCCACCCGTCCACTACGGATCAAAGCAGGTGGGAGGCTGCCAATATTCATCGCTGTTAACATGATCGTTACCTGTTCATTGCTTTTGGACTCCAAGCCATCCAGAATGGTCAATAGGTATCGATAAAGCCCCGTTTCAGTGGCATTTTCAAATAATAGATCACAATCATCTATGAACAAAATACTGGGAGCATTGGCTTTAGCCTGAGCGAATATCCTGCGGATTTCATAATAGAACTGTTGCGTTCCACTAATGACAGTGCCATCGAGCAAGAAAAATTTACTCCCTAATCGGTGGGCTAAGGCTCTTCCGATAGTCGTTTTGCCGGTCCCTGGAGGGCCATACAATAGCACTCCCCGTTTGGGACTGATCCTATATTCCTCTACCAGGTCATCCCGTTCCATCGGTACAATCAAGTTAATCTCCAATTGTCGGCGGACTTCCTCGATGCCATACAGGTCATCCAGACTAACCTGAGCCACCTCTTTCTGGTTGACATTACTAGTTAGCGCATGGTTTTCCAGAAACTTCACGAAATTAGAGGTGTTCCTAGTGTAGGCTTTCCGCAATTGCAAACTAGCTCTCCAAATCTGATGTGTATTTAAGCGAGGAGCAAAACGGTGAATGGTTTGGAAGTCTACCGCTTCTAGTGATAGGGGGCAGATGCGCCGGAAAAGGTGCGCAATGTCCAAGGAGGTGAAACTAGATAACTCTACCTTTAAACACTTGGAGCGGAATGGCTTTTGGATCCAGTCATGATCCATCCCTAGAATTAAAGTTTTGTTGCCTTTCTCCATTTGTTGAAGAAGACTAGAAAGTGCGAAACTTAGAATACTAGGGCGAGCGGTATTCTGGCAGTTATCTACGAGTTGCTCCTGTACCTGATAGTAGTCATCAAAAATGACGTGATCATGCTCTGCAAAAGAGCGTTCCAAGCATGCTAGTACTGCTTCTTCAAGTTGCAGTGGGTCAACCTTCTTAATGTCATCAAAAAGGTCTCCCAAGTTTAGGTACTGAGCTGATAGCTGACTAGCGAGTTTTTTCAGCACGGTAGTTCGACCGAAGCTGCCAGCGCTCACCAATGCCACTATGGGACTTTTGGTAACTAAATCTAAAAGAGAAGTAAACGCCTTTTCTTGGGAGGGACATAGGTCCACCACCTCTGGCGTCGTAGCGGTTAATGAGGTCATATTACAATGGAATTGGCTTTAGCATTGATCACCAACGGAAACCTAGAGGCCAGTTTGCCGCTGTCCGCTCAATGAAAGCGTAGCATAATAAATGAATGAAAATCCATACGGCGTATGGAAAGTGGAGGTATCGCAGGATTATTCAGTGGCTAAATATGTACTTGAGCAACTGTTGTTTTTACCACGATACATTCGGATGTGTTAAGCATTTTTCATACCAGCATAACGGGAAGGGGAGAGAAATAATTCCTTTAGGGTAGGATTTTTTGAAAATAGCTCATTAAATATCAATTACCTTTCCTCGATTTAAGATGCCCTTAGGGTCCATTGATCTCTTTAATACGCGCATCAATTGGATTTCAGCCGCAGTCCGACTCAATGACAAGTACGGCTTTTTGTGCACGCCAATGCCATGCTCAGCTGAAACCGATCCGCCTAAAGACTGCAAGGGTGCGTAGACGATCTGATTAACCGCCTTGATTAATTCCGGTGTCTCCTCGGATTTGCCGATAATGAGATGAATATTGCCATCCGCTACGTGTCCAAAAGAATAGGCCTTTTCCACTCCTTCCAAGGCTCTTAGTTCTTCCAGTATCTTATTTAAAGTAGTTCCAATAGCACTAATGGGTAAACTAATATCGAAGTGTTGGTCATTTCGACAGCGATCCACCAGGACATCTACATCCTCTCGAATTTTAAAGAACCAGTTCAGGTCAGCCTCTGTAAATGCCATTACTGCATCCAGAATCATTTCTTGTGCTTGTGCAGTTAGAAGAAGTTGCTCCAAACGCTGTTGATCTGCTTCTTGTTGGTTTCCCAAACTTTCTAGCAGTACATAGTATGGGTAATCATAGGGTAGGGGAGGCCTAACCTGAGCGGGCGGGCTAGTCATGCCTTGATAAGTGTCGTTCCAGATGAGTTCGAAGCAACTCAGGTTACCTGCTAAGCCGGAGTCCATGTATTTTAGGAAGGCAATTACGTGATCATAGGATTGTAGTCCTACAAAAGCAGCATTGCGACTAGTCGGCGCTTCTAAAAGTTTCAATACAGCTCTCGTTACCAGTCCTAGCGTCCCCTCAGAACCAATAAATAACTGTTTTAGGTCAAAGCCTGAGTTGTCCTTAATGATCTTCTTAAGGGAATTGATAACCGTTCCATCTGCAAGGACAGCCTCTACCCCCAAAACAAGGTGGCGCGTCATTCCATATTTCACGACTCGCATCCCTCCCGCATTCGTGGAAATCACACCTCCTATCTGTGCCGACCCTTTCGCTCCAAAATTCAGCGGAAACAACAAGCCTTTTTCCTTGGCCACTTCCTGGATATTTTGCAAAATTACGCCTGCTTGCACACACATAACTCTACTTCTCTCATCAACTTCTTCGATCTGGTCCATCTTCTCCATAGAGATCACCAACTCCTCTTTATGAGTTTCGGTACTACCTACCATATTGGTCATACCGCCATGGACAACAATGGGTTGATCATGGGCGTAGCAAATCCGTAGGATCTCAGAAACATCAGCTGTCGTTTTTGGTAACACAACAGCTATGGCTTCTAATGGCGTATCCATTCGCCAGATATGGTGAGACCTTTCTCGGACTGCCTCACTTACGAGAATTTGGTTGGGCTCCAGTACTTTTTGAAGGGCTTCAATTACCGAATTTTTCATCCTGTAGTTAGCTTTTTTGACAGTCGTCTAAGTTATCAAATATTTGCAGGAAATGGAGGAAAGCCTTCTATTTGCTGCCTGTTAGGTGACATTTGAATATATGAACGTATTTTCATACATTTATACCATCATGCGATGTTTTGACCAAATTAAACTGCAGTGCTTATGGTTATTGAACAAATATACACCGGCTGTTTAGCCCAAGGAGCCTATTATATTGAAAGTGAGGGAGAAGCAGCCATTATAGATCCACTACGAGAAACCCAACCTTACCTTGATAAAGTAGAAGCCAAGCAAGTAGAAATCAAATACATCTTCGAAACACATTTTCATGCAGATTTCGTTTCAGGGCATCTTGACCTGGCAAAGAAGACCGGGGCCAAAATCATCTATGGCCCAAAGGCTGAAACCAGCTATGAGAAATACCTGGCAGCAGACGGGGAGGACTTCAAATTGGGTAAAGTAACCATCCGAGTACTCCATACCCCAGGCCATACCCCGGAGAGTACGACCTACCTATTGCTAGATGAGAATGGGAAGGAGCATGCCATTTTTACCGGCGATACGCTATTTATCGGAGACGTAGGGCGGCCGGATTTAGCCCAGAAAAGTGGTAGTGTGACCAAGGAGGACCTGGCAGGCTGGCTATATGATAGTTTGAGAAATAAGATTATGGTTTTACCAGATGATGTGCTTGTGTATCCGGCGCATGGAGCAGGGTCAGCATGTGGCAAAAATATGAGCAGTGAGACTTGGGATACACTTGGTCATCAAAAGCAAACAAATTATGCCTTGCGAGCAGATATGACTAAGGCGGAATTCATTCAGGAAGTTACGGAAGGCTTGTTGCCTCCCCCTCAATACTTTGCCAAAAATGCTAAACTCAATAAGACGGGATATGAAAGTTTTGATCAGGTCATGAAGAAAGGTGCAGTAGCTTTAAGTGCACGAGAATTTGAGGCTGTGGCAAATGAAACCAATGCACTCATTCTGGATGTGCGTAGCAAGACAGATTTTGTGAAAGGGTTTGTTCCCAATTCTATCTTTATCGGCTTGGACGGGAGTTTTGCACCTTGGGTGGGAGCTTTGATTATTGATTTACAGCAGCCCATTTTGATCGTGGCACCGAAAGGGCGGGAAGAAGAAACGATAAAAAGGCTTGCCAGAGTAGGGTATGACAATTCCATTGGATATCTAGAGGGTGGATTTGCGACTTGGGTGCAAGAAGGGCATGAGGTGGATCGGATCCAATCCATTGATGTAAACACTTTTGCCGAACATTTTGCTAAAGACCGTACTATTCAAATTCTGGATGTAAGAAAGCCCGGAGAATGGGATGGAGAACATGTAGAATCTGCACAACATTTTGCTTTAGATTACATCAACGCAAATATGGGTGAGATACAGCCCGATCATCAATATTATCTCCATTGTCGCAGCGGATACCGATCAACGGTGGCGGCTTCTATCCTCAAAGCCCGAGGTTTTGAGAATTTGATTAATGTTCAAGGTGCTTTCACTGATATTATCAATTCAATTATTCCCACTACCCAGTTTGTTTGCCCCTCTACTAAAGAGGCGGAGGCTTGATCTGGATTACTTTAGGGCGAGATTGTTACGGCCCTGCCAACCAAACTAGTATGAAAAAATGAAATACGGATTTGTAATTGATAATAGAAAATGTATCGGCTGCCATGCCTGTACAACGGCTTGTAAATCGGAGCATGAAGTTCCAGTTGGAGTGAACCGGACTTGGGTTAAGCAGGTCGAGAAAGGAGTATTTCCGGATACGAGACGGCTATTCTCTGTCATGCGTTGCAACCACTGTACTGATGCCCCTTGTGTAGAGATCTGCCCAACGGAAGCTTTGTTCATCAGAGAGGATGGGATCGTGGACTTCGATAAGGATCGCTGTATTGGCTGTAAATCTTGTATGCAGGCGTGTCCTTATGATGCACTGTATATTGATCCGCAAACGCATACGGCAGCAAAGTGTAACTACTGTGCGCATCGAATCGATGTTGGACTGGAGCCCGCCTGTGTCAATGTATGCCCAGAGCATGCCATCATTTCTGGTGACATGGATAATCCTGAAACGGAGATTGCCCAGCTCTTGGCCCGACAGCAAGTGTCTGTGCGAAAGGCCGAAAAAGGAACGCAACCTAATTTATTCTACATCGATGCGGATGAGGCCTCTTTGAATCCTTCCGCTACGGCCCACACCGGAGACTACTTATGGAATTCACAAAGCTTAGGAGTCGGGCATTTTGCTAAAGAAGCAGAAAAAATGGCCTTCACCAATAGCGATGTTGTAACGGCCATTTTAGAAGCCAATAAGCAATATGATACGGCTGGGAACATAGCCAAAAATGGTCCACAAAAATCAGTAGAGGTATTGATGGGGAAAGAAGCGCGTAGAGTGTATGATACGCCCAGCAAAGGTATTCTTTGGGGATGGGAAGTATCCGGCTATGTATGGACCAAAGCGATCTCTGCGGGATCTTTCTTAGTACCCTTTCTAGCCCTTGCTTTTGGCTGGGCCTACGTTGAACCCCAAGTACAATGGTGGAGCCTTGGCCTGGGTTTATTTTTCCTAATAGCAACAGGAATCCTGCTAGTGATGGATCTTGATCAACCCAAACGATTTGCCTATGTATTACTAAGGCCGCATTGGGGATCATGGCTAGTGAAAGGAGGATATTCTATCACTATATATGGTGGTTTATTGACCTTCATTGCTGCTGCACTATATTTTGACTGGAGTGCAGTCCTGAATTTGGCGAACTGGATGACTGGGCTGGCAGCGGTTGTAGTGGCCATTTACACCGCCTTTCTCTTTGCACAAGCTAAAGGAAGGGACTTTTGGCAAAGTCCAAGTTTAGCCCTGCATATGCTGGTGCACAGCCTAATGGCAGGTGCAGCGGCATTTTCTATTCTGACTCTCTTCCTAGAAACTTCCGGTGCTTGGAATGATTACTTGAGCAGGCTGATATACGCGACTATTGGTTTTAACCTGCTGACACTTGTACTAGAACTTACGACCACTCACCCAACCGAAGATGCCAAGCGAACGGTAAATATGATTACCAGTGGTCGATATGCCCGCCTATTCTACATTGGGGTAATCCTAATCGGGAATATATTACCGATTGGGTTATTGCTTCTAGGCGGAGGCTCGATTTACCTAGCCTTAGCTGGCGGGTTGATTCTAATTGGGATCTACTGTACCGAACACATCTGGGTAGAGGCACCGCAACGCATTCCTTTGACTTAATCCCATTTACACAGCGAACCACATCTATTATGACCAAGAAGCATAGTATCCTAGAAACAATTGCTGAAAAGTTGGGACTGATTCCCAATCTACATAAGGATAGAGAGCAGGATTTACCTAGTCTTAAGCCACAAGGAGGACTAACAAAATTCCCACCTCCTGAACAATGGGATGACTGGACGGAATACGAAGCCACTGCTCACCCAAAGAGAGAAAAACGGAATTATACCATTGTTCCAACTACTTGTTTCAATTGCGAAAGTGCCTGTGGACTGACAGCATATGTGGACAAGGATACCCAGCAAATTCGCAAGTTTGAGGGTAATCCCTATCATCCAGGAAGTCGAGGAAGGAACTGTGCCAAAGGCCCTGCCACGATCAATCAAATTACCGATCCTGATCGGATACTCTATCCGCTGAAGAGGGTAGGGGAGCGGGGCGCCGGAAATTGGGAACGGGTAAGTTGGGATGAAGTACTGGATGATATCTCAGCGAGGATTCGGAAAGCGATTCAAGAAGGGCGAAACAACGAAGTGGCCTATCATGTAGGAAGACCAGGACATGAAGGCTACGCCAATCGAGTGCTACAGGCTTGGGGGATAGATGGGCACAACAGCCATACCAATATTTGCTCTTCAGGAGCGCGATTTGGGTATAATATCTGGTATGGTTATGATCGACCCTCTCCCGATCATGCCAATGCAAAATTCATCCTTTTAATCTCGGCGCACCTGGAAAGCGGACACTACTTCAACCCACATGCGCAGCGGATTATTGAGGCGAAGATGAAAGGCGCTAAATTAGCTTGCATGGATCCTAGGCTTTCCAATACAGCCAGTATGTCGGACTATTGGTTGCCGACCTATCCCGGATCTGAAGCCGCTGCCCTTTTGGCGATGGCCAAAGTTATTTTAGATGAAGGTCTATATAATAGAAAATTCCTGGAGAACTGGACCAATTGGGAATACTATCTCCAGGAGAAACACCCGAATGCCCCTCAAACTTTTGAAGAATATATTCTCCGAATGCGAGAGGAATACGAAGCGTATACCCCCGCATTTGCCGAACAAGAGACCGGAGTACCTGCAGCTACGATTGTTGAGGTAGCCAGACAGATAGGAGCGGCCGGCAAAAATTTTGCGACGCACAATTGGCGTAGTGCTGCTAGTGGGAATTTGGGCGGTTGGTGTGTATCACGTTGCTTGCACTTTCTCAATGTGCTGACAGGTAGTGTAGGAACGGTGGGAGGAACATCCCCGAATAGTTGGAACAAATTTAAGCCCAAATTCTTCGATACGCCTCCGGCGCAAAAATTTTGGAATGAGTTGCATTTCCCGAAGGAGTATCCTCTTTCTTTCTTTGAAATGAGTTTCCTTTTACCTCATTTCCTCAAGGAAGGTCGAGGAAAAATGGATGTATATTTTACGCGTGTCTTCAATCCAGTATGGACCTATCCCGATGGATTCTCCTGGATTGAGGCGCTGAGCGATGAGAATAAGATAGGCCTGCACATTGCCATGACGCCGACATGGAATGAAACAGCCTTCTTTGCTGATTATGTATTACCGATGGGACATTCGGCAGAGCGACACGACCTGAACAGCTATGCTACGCACTCTGGCATGTGGATTGCCTTCCGACAGCCGGTCCTAAGAGAGGCCGCACGCCGAGCGGGCCAAGAAGTAGACTTCACCTACAAGGTAAATCCTGGTGAAGTCTGGGAAGAAGATGAGTTCTGGATTGAGTTGAGCTGGCGGATTGATCCTGATGGTAGCCTGGGCATACAAAAGCATTTTGAATCTCCTTATCGAAAAGGAGAGAAGATCAATATAGATGAATACTACCAATACATATTTGAGCATACCAAAGGACTTCCGGAAGCTTCCAAAAAAGAAGGGATCACGGAACTTCAATATATGCGGAAATACGGCGCTTTCGAAGTAGAGAAACATACCTACAATAAGCATGAGATGGAGTTGTCAGCAGCAGAACTGGAAGGTGCAGAAGTAGACGAAAAAAGTGGCGTAATAATCAAGAATGGAAAAGAGTTAGGTGTGATGGTCAATGGAAAAGCTTGTGTAGGATTTCCAACTCCATCAAGGAAGAATGAGTTCTATTCCCAGACCATGATAGACTGGGGCTGGCCAGAATATGCGATACCTACTTATATCAAGAGCCATATTCATCCGGAAAAACTAGATAAAGATAAAGGGGAGTACTGCTTAGTGCCTACCTTCCGCTTGCCCACACTCATTCACTCTCGTTCTGCCAATGCGAAATGGCTGACCGAAATCTCCAACCGAAACCCTATTTGGATGCATCCAGAAGATGCAAGACGATGGGGTTTTAAAACGGGAGATTTAGTACGATTGAATACTGATATCGGGTATTTTGTGGATAAAGTATGGGTCACGCAAGGGATGAAACCAGGCGTGATAGCCTGTTCTCACCACCTGGGACGCTGGCGCCGAAAGCAGGATGCCGGCAATCGCTGGGCTACGAATACCGTAGCCATCAACACGGACGGTAAAGGAGGGTGGAAAATGCAGACGGTATCTGGCGTAAGACCCTTCAATAGCAAGGATCCCGATAGTAAGCGCATTTTCTGGACAGATGGAGGCGTACATCAGAATATTACGCATGCGGTGCATCCAGATCCGATTAGTGGAATGCATTGCTGGCATCAACGAGTTCGTATAGAGCGACCGCAGGAAGGAGACCAATACGGCGATCTTTTTGTGGACACCAATAAGTCTTTTGAGAACTATAAAGAATGGTTAGCCATGACTCGCCCAGCTCCAGGGCCAGGAGGATTGCGTAGACCGTTATGGTTTAAACGTCCGTTAAAACCTGCTAAGGAATTATACTATCTGCCAGGTTCTGCCTCTCAAAATGGGTCGGTGAAAACGAATGATGAACAAGAGGCAAATGCATGAACCTAATCGGGTAGGAATTTAGTTTCCTATTGCGATTAATTCTCAAGGCTTGTGATCTTAGTCACTGATAAGGGAGGTATTCTGATCTAACTTTGTGCATATAGGGTAAGTATCAGCAAAATGAGACACAATTGTCTCTAAAGTTGAGCTTATAAATCACGAAGTGTATGAAGATCAAGGACTACCTGCCTATTCTGGAATGGTTGCCAGCTTATGACAAGCGCAACTTCACGGGAGACCTCTCGGCAGGTCTGACTGTAGGAGTGATGTTAATCCCGCAGGGGATGGCTTATGCGATGATCGCAGGTCTGCCACCTATCTACGGTTTGTACGCCTCGACCCTCCCTTTGGTTATTTATGCCCTTCTTGGTACTTCACGGCAATTGGCAGTTGGGCCGGTGGCCATGGTTTCACTCTTGACCGCCGCTGGGGTAGGAACCTTAGCCGTTGGAGGTACAGAGACCTATATTCTTTTGACCATTACACTAGCTTTTCTAGTTGGCTTAATCCAGTTTCTATTGGGTGCTTTTCGCCTAGGATTTCTTGTCAATTTCCTTTCTCACCCCGTGATCAGCGGATTCACCTCTGCAGCGGCACTAATCATCGGTTTGAGTCAGTTGAAGCACCTTTTAGGCGTAGATATTGCTCGAAGTCATCATATACATGAAATCATCTGGCAAGCCATTGAGCAGTTTGGTGAAATTAATTGGATGACATTCTCAATTGGACTAGGAGGAATCTTGTTGATCAAAGGAGTGAAACGGTTCAATAAATCTATCCCAGGGCCATTATTAGCTGTTGTATTTGGTATTGCAGTAGTATGGGGTGGTGGGCTAGTTGAGCAAGGTGTGAAGATCGTCGGTGCTGTTCCTGGAGGTTTGCCTTCCTTTGCAATGCCTAGTTTTCAGCTGGCTACCGTACAAGACTTATTGCCCATTGCACTGGCTATTGCTTTGGTTAGTTTCATGGAAAGTATTGCTGTGGCCAAGGCCATTCAGGCCAAGCACAAGGATTACAAGATCGTCGCTAATCAAGAACTCATAGCCTTAGGGCTGGCTAATATTGGTGGATCTTTTTTACAGTCATATCCCGTTACAGGAGGCTTTTCGCGTACCGCTGTAAATGACCAATCAGGTGCAAAGACGGGACTTGCGGCTATGATTAGCGCGGGCTTGATTGTTTTGACCTTACTTTTTTTGACACCGCTATTTTATTATCTGCCCAAGGCGATTTTGGCTTCTGTGATCATGGTGGCCGTGTTTGGGTTGATCGATTTCAAGGAGGCGCAGCATTTGTGGAGATCTGACCGGGGTGATTTTTGGATGTTGATTATTACTTTTCTAGCCACCCTGGCTTTAGGAATAGAGCAAGGGATCGGAATTGGGGTGCTTCTTTCATTGGCGATGATTATTTTCCGAACGAGTCGACCTCATATGGCTGAATTAGGTCGAGTACCGGGAACCTCGTTTTACCGCAATGTGGATCGGTTCGAAACCGTAGAGACTAGGGCTGATCTTTTGATTGTTCGATTGGATGCACAGTTGTATTTCGCCAATGTTGACTTTTTTAGAGAAAGGCTAGAGGAGTGGATTCAGGCTAGACCAGCTGAGCAACTTAAAGGTATTGTCCTTAATGCGGAAAGTATAAATCGGATCGATAGTAGTGCAATGCATGCTCTGGCAGATCTGGCAGACGATCTTAGGAGCGTAGGTTTGAAAGTTGTTTTTACGGGAGTGAAAGGCCCTGTAAGGGATGCCATGACAAAAGGCCTCTTGATGGATAAAATCGGCTTTCATAATTTCTATATGAGTGTCCAGGCAGCCATAGATAGCTTTAGTAGAGAAGCAAACGGTCAGAAATCAATAGAACATGATGCTTTTGTTTTGCAAACCAATGTTGAGACTCCATAGGTAATCATCTTTCAAAGGTTAAGTCACATTCGTCTGTATAGCTTCTTTCCCAAGCCTGAATCTTCTGATATATAAATGTTTACTCTTCTTCTCTTGTCTAGTAGAAGAAATTTTCATTAATATATTAAACTATTAACATTTGTTCATATATTCATGTGTGTGATTAAAATGTGAAATGACATTTTCCAACCTTCTCAATTCAACAAATATGGATGCTCATAAAAATGGGGCTTCAAGCGCATGGCCTGAAACTGAGGCTGGCAGGCGGGTGCAGGCCAGGTTGTCAGAAGACCGTACTCTCGAAGCTATTGATCGTCTCTTGATGCGGATAGAAACCTTAGAATCGGCAGTAGGCAATTTGACGACTGTCATGCAGCAAGGCCCTGGATTAGTGGCCATGGCTGGAGATCTGGTGGATGAGGCTTATCGTCAAGCGGATGCCAAGGGCGTCCGCATAGACCAACGATTGAGCGTAGCCTTGCAGATGGCCGAAAAACTCACGCAACCCCAAGTAGCCGAAAAACTGGATTCATTGATACAATTTGGTGATCAAGTTCCGGGGATGATCGCTATGACTGTCGATATGGTGGATGAGAGCATGAAGAAGGCAATCGCAAGTGGTTTTGATCCACACTCGGTAGTCGGAGCAGCTAGTAATGTCAGTACTGCTTTAACACAAGCTAAAGCTGAACCCCCAGCCAAAATTGGAGGCCTCTTTGGTCTATTAAGACAATTAAAAGACCCTGACCGGCAAAGAGGATTAGGCTTCCTGATGAACTTCTTAAAGCACTTTGGCAGAAATATTTAATCAAACAGATCCAATCAGAAGCTAATCGTTAAGGGTGTCATCTTGGGCTTCTGAAAATCCTAAAAATGCAAAATTATGGCTCACCATCAAATACTAGTCATAGGCGGCGGCAGTGCTGGCCTTACCGTAGCGGCAATGCTCCGAAATAAACCTAACCCTCCTGGCGTAACCATTATTGACCCCAGTGAGAAGCATTACTACCAACCCATTTGGACCTTAGTGGGAGCAGGGGTATTCCCTAAGGAAGTTTCAGAACGAATGGAGGAAGACTACATTCCATCCGGGGCTGAGTGGATCAAAGATAGCGTTGCCTCCTTTGACCCAGATAACAATTCAGTTACGTTAGCTGGCGGTGCATCTCACACCTATGATGTACTTGTTGTTACAGCGGGGATCCAGATTAATTGGGACCAAATACCTGGCCTGAAAGAAAGCGTTGGAAAAGCAGGTACAGGTGTATGTAGCAATTACTCCTACGATACAGTAGAAAGCACATTTGAAAATATACGAAACCTGAAGCAGGGGACAGCCATATTTACACACCCTTCTACCCCCATTAAATGTGGAGGTGCCCCGATCAAAATCACCTATTTGGCATCGGATCATTGGCGAAGAAATGGAGTAGCCGCTAATATTAAAAAGAAATTCATCAAAGGAGGTCCGGGTATCTTTGCGGTCAAAAAATATGCGGACTCGTTATCCAAAGTTGCTGATAGGTATGATATAGAACGGGTTTGGAAAACGGACCTGGTAGCCTTACGACCAGATAAAAAAGAAGCAGTCTTTCGACATATGGAAACCGGAGAGGAAAGGGTGGAATCCTATGACATGATTCACGTAACACCACCGATGAGTGCACCGGACTTTATTAAAAAAAGTCCTTTAGCAGTGGATAGCGGTTGGGTAGAAGTGGATAAGGAAACGACGCAACATACCCGTTATGCAAATGTGTTTGCCCTCGGAGATTGTAGCAATTTACCAACTTCAAAGACAGGTGCTGCCATTCGTAAACAGGCTCCTACAACAGCTGAAAATATAATGGCCTTTCTGTCTGGTTCAGCTTTGCCAAAACACTATGATGGCTACACCTCTTGTCCTTTGGTGACTGGCTACGGCAGCTTGATCCTGGCAGAATTCGATTACAACAAACAGCCGATGGAAAGCTTCCCGTTCAATCAAGCAGAGGAGCGCTATAGCATGTATGCCTTAAAGGCCTATGGTTTGCCCAAAATGTATTGGCATGGAATGCTTAGGGGGCGAGAATTTTAAATGAGCAGAGAGTTTCATAGAAACCCTATTGGAGTAGGCTGAAAATTAGTTTTCAGCCTACTCATTAAGCAATGAGCTAATAATTAATTCAAGTTGTGATAAACATTAAAGGGATAAAATAAAAATGAAGTCCTCCAATAATTAGTAAGTTATAGTCGCCAAACCCTAACTCACTATGGAAGACTTCACCATAGCAATTTACTGTTTTGTTGACGACTATTTAAAGATTGGGCACCCAAAAGCGGGAGCCCGACGCAAATTGACAGATGCTCAGGTTATTACTACTGCTTTGGTAGCTGCTCGGTACTTTTCGGGCAACTTTGCCAAAGCCAGACTCTATCTAAGAGAAG
>Ga0213840_1000688_pt1 | contig 39861 bp, 38 predicted proteins | sample SWPATP22_FD_160132 | JGI IMG/M metagenome (GOLD analysis project Ga0213840, IMG submission 160132) | Coastal seawater microbial communities from Marineland, Florida, United States - SWPA TP2 #2 | ecosystem: Environmental > Aquatic > Marine > Coastal | place: USA: Florida | collected 2016-08-14 | reverse complement strand
CTTCATCGAGGCCAGCACCACCCTGGAGGCCGACTGGACCGCCGTGGAGTACTCGGCGCTGTCCGCACGCCTGCTCCGGGCTCGATTCCCGGGCCTGACCGTCTTCGAGGGCCCCTTCGAGCGGTGGGTGCGGGACGCGCGGCATGGCTTCAGCCTCGTGCTGTGCAACCCGCCCTACGGCGCCCGAGGCGCGTCTGTCACCGAGGACCCCGTGCGGGCATACCGGGAGCGCAAAGCCTACGCCTACTTCCTGCGTCGCGCTGGCGACCTGCTCGCGCCGGGCGGCATCGGCGCCTTCCTCATCCCGTCGGGGCTGATGTCCGGCCAGACCGCCGAGCTGCAGCAGCTCCGCGAGACGCTGTTGCGTGGCCACCACCTGATGGGCGCCTACCGGCTGCCCAGCGGACTGTTCCCGGGCGCGATGCTCGTGACCGACCTCGTGTTTCTTCGGCGTCGCTCCGAGGCCATGTCGGAGGTGGCCGAGGACGACAACGCCATCGCGGCTGGCAAGTACTTCGCCGAGCATCCTGAGATGGTGCTCGGGACCGAGGTGGGCAAGCCCGGCGACGACGACGACCAGACCGCGAAGCCCCGGTGGGGCTACCAAGTGCGCGGCACCTTCACTGGCCTGCCGGATCTGGTCGAGCGGCCCCACTGCGACGCCTGCACGGTGCCTGTGGCCGTCCCCATCGAGCTGCCGGACACCTCCGACGACGCGGAGGCCGGCACGGTCGACCACGCGGTTCAGCGGGCCATGGCGCTCGGCAGTCGCGTCTCACGCTACCTGCGCAGGCTGGCCGAGGGCGAGGACATGCGGGCGGTGTGGCCAGGGCTTCACGCCGACCTGTTGGCCTGGCGGGCGCGGCTCACCGGCGAGGTGGCGGTCCTGCTCCGCGACCAGCTCGCCCGTGACTCCAGCGACAAGGCCCTGGGCTCGCTGCTGTCGGTCTTCCAGGTCGACGGCGAGCTGATCGAAGGGATGGCGAAGGCGCCGACCTACACGCCGCCCTTCCCGGGTTCGCGCAACGACGTGGTGGCCCTCGCCGACTGGATCTACCGGCTGGACGGGAAGGTCAACCTCGACAGCCTCGCACTATGGCATGGAGGCGTGGAGACCACCGGATTCGCCACGCGGACTGCCAACGGCAAGGCGATGGCCTGGGTCAAGAAGCAGCTCCCGAAGTTGTGGGACGCCGACTGGCACATCCACACCGACCTCACCACCCACATCCCGGGACGCGACTACCTCTCCGGCCTGCTGTGGCCACGGGTGGACGACATCGACCGCAAGCTCGCTGGCAAGCTGTCGAAGGGTATGGAGGCGCAGCTCCGGCGCCAGCGCGCGAAGCTCATGGAGGCCATCGGTCCGGTTCAGTTCGGCGACATCGACCTCGTTGCACCGAACCTCCGCTACGTTCCTGTCAGCCTCCTTGAGGAGTGGATCAACGAGGGTCGGGACGAGCCCCTGCACCTACGCCTGGAGCGGAAGCACGGCTTTCTGCTGCCCAAGGGCAGGACCTACGAGAACTACAGCGATGTCTCGATGTCGAACCGAGCGGAGCTGTTCCTGGGGTGGGTGAACAACGACCGGCAGTTGTTCAAGCCCCCGAAGTACGACTCCGACGAGAAGATTGCCCAGGTCCGTCGTCGGTGGGCCGAGGACACCTCCACGGAGTTCGTGGCCTGGGTCAACATGTCCACCGACCGGCAGGACAGGTACACCGCGGCCCACAACCGAGCCCTGCGCGGGTTCGTGGAGCCGGTCTACAGCGCCGAGCCCCTGGCCATCGAGCGGTGGTCGGATGCCATCACGCCCAGGCCGCACCAAACCGCTGGTGCACGGCGGGTTCTCGCCAACCGGCGGGGCATGCTCGCCTTCGGGGTCGGGGTCGGCAAGACCTTCACCGGCCTGCTGGTGCTCGCCCGGGCTCGTCAGGAAGGGTGGGCCCGCCGGCCCATCGTGCTGGTGCCCAATTCGCTCGCATGGAAGTGGTACAAGGACTTCGCGAAGGTGCTGCCCGACTACCGAGTCGCCGTGGTGGGCTCCAGCCTCACGCACCGCCACCGTCCGTTCAAGTTCGGCAAGGTGCGGGCGAACGCCGGCACCGCAGCGTGGATTGCGAACAACAGCCGCTCCAAGGTGCGAGTGCAGGTGGCTCGTGTCGTGCCCACTACGTGGACGCCCATCGAGCAGCTGATCAAGGACGACCCGAAGCGGGCCGGCCACCTGCGGTCGCTCATCAAGGCCGGCGCCATCGACCACGACCCCGGTGCCTTGGTGCCTCGTGCTCGCACCGACACGCCCGACGAGCGTGCCGAGAAGTGGCGCCGATTCCAGTCTGGCGAGGTGGACGCGGTCATCTTGACCTACTCGGCGCTCGGCCGGACCCGTCTCGATGCAGACAAGATCCGTGAGTACGCCAAGCGTCGGCCGTCGATTCGTCGCCAGATGGACATCGACCAGCGCAATGCCCAGGACGCGCTGAGCCGCAAGGGCGCCGGGCTCGTCGAGATCACCGACGCGATGACGGACAAGCAGCGCAAGGCCGCCGCGAAGAAGAACAAGCAGACCGAGCGCCAACGGGCCGTGGCCAAGGAAGCGGCTGCAGCCTGGGTCGCGGAGCTGTTGGAACTGCCCGAAGGCCAGGAGTACGACCCCGGCATCACCTGGGAAGACATCGGCTGCGACCTGCTCATCGTTGACGAGGCGCAGAACTTCAAGAACCTCTACACACCAGAACGTCGCGACGGTGGTGTGCCGAAGTTCATGGGCGGCAACCAGTCGAGCACGCGGGCCTGGCAGCTCGATTTCCGCTCGGCCTCCGTTCGTTCGCGTTCCAACGGCCGCGGGATCTGTCTCCTGAGTGCGACGCCCGCCAAGAACAGCCCGCTGGAGTTCTACTCTCTGCTGTCGCTGCTCGGTGAGGACGTCTGGGGCGACGTGGGTGTGGACACCGTCGAGGCCTTCATCGCCACCTTCATTCGCATCGAGCAGCGGATGGTGGTGAACCACCGGATGGTGGCCGAGGAACGCGACGCGGTGACGGGCTTCACCAACCTCGACGTGTTGCGCGACATCCTGTTCCGTTACGCCGAGTTCAAGTCGTCCGAAGACGTCGGGCTCAAGCTGCCCGAAGTGAGCGCGACGCCTGTGTGGGTCGACCTGAACACCGCCCAGGACGCCCTCTACGAGGAGAAGGCGGCGGAGATCGAGGAGCTGCTCCAGGCAGCCAACGACCCCAAGAAGCAGGGGGAGATCCTCGGGCTGATGATGCGGCTGTCGATGATCACGCTGCACCCCGGCCTCGACGAGACTTGGAAATGGACGGCCGTGAAGCGGGCCAAGGTGGCGCCCAACGCGCCCAAGATCGAGGCGATGGTGGCGCGTGTCCGGCAGAATCCGGGCTGCGGCCACATTGTCTTCGCCGAGCCGGTGGCGTCCCACTGGTGGATGTTCCAGGCGCTGGTGCAGGCCGGCATCCCGAAGGAACGCATCGCCATCCTGAACGGTTCGACCGCGAAGGACACCGCCTTGCGGCAGTCCATCGCCGAACGCTTCAACGGCGACGCGGACAACGACATCGAGCCCGAGTTTGACGTCGTCATCGCCAACAGCATCGCCTACGAGGGCGTCGACCTCCAGACGCGAACCTGCGCCATCCACCACATGGACCTGCCCTGGGAGCCTGCCACCATCGAGCAGCGCAACGGGCGCGGGGTGCGTCAGGGCAACACGCTCGCCAACATCGGGATCTACTTCTACCTGGCCCGCAACAGCATGGACGGTGCTCGGTACTCGCTCATCCAGGGCAAGCACGGGTGGATGCGCTCGCTGCTCGATGCGCAAATCAAGGAGACCAGCAACCCGCTGGCGTCCTCAGAGGTGGGCCGCGAGGAGCTGCTGCTGATGCTCAGTCGCGACCCCGAGGAGACCCGCAAGACGCTCACGGCGATTCGGGAGCGCGAGGAGAAGAAGGCGCGGCGCCGCACCGTGACCCGCGCGGTCCGTCGGGCTCGGGCCGTCGAGGCTCGATTCAGGCAGGCTCGCCGCCTGGCAAACACCAATCCCGAGCGAGCTCGCAAGCTCCGAGCCGAGGGTGAGGCCATGCTTCGCCGCGTGCTCGAGGTGGACCCGTCGGTGTGGCCGTGGGTCACCCAGGTGGCGCACGCTCGGTCCACCGACGTCCACTTCCCCGACTGGAAGCCCGAAGGGGGCGCCGTGGAGACGGTGCCTGTGCTTCCCGTGGGCCATTGCATCGTGCTGCGTGACCCCGACGGCGACTCCCAGGGGGCAGAGGTCCGTGTGGGCGTCGCCGATCCCATGAACCGCCGCCGCATCGGAATGGTTCTCGTGGACGAGCTGGTGTGGTCCCCGGTGGCGTCAGGTGTCGGTGGGGTCGACCAGTCCCGTTGGGACCTCGCCCGGGGCTCCGACATTCCTCTCGCCCAGTTCTCCCACAAGCGGGTGCGGGAGCTGTGCAAGATTCCGGAACCCAGCTCGGATGCCGTTTCTCGGTTTCGCGACAAGATTCGCGAGGGGTGGGCCAAGGCCGGTTGGTATCTGGCCGACGACGTCTGGCGGGGGCTGCGGTGGAACCAAGTGCTCGATGTCGTCTACGAACACCTGGGCACCTGGGCTCGCGGCAGTGGAGGGGCACTCTCAGTGCCTGCATTCGCCGACGGAAAGCTCCTCGTGGTGAGCAACTCCTACCGCCTACGCAGGGACCGGCCGGCGCTGATTCCGCCCACGCAGTCGGGCTGGGAGCAGTTCGTGGAGATGGCGCCTGGCTCCGGGCTCCGGTGGACAGACCTCAACCGAGTTGCGCAGTACTGGTGGCAGCGGCAGATTCCGCGTGACGCCCTCTCGAAAGCACGCAAGTGACCGGTTTCGGCGCATTCTGGGCGGCGCTACGCTGGTGGTCGGGCCTGAGCAGAACGACCAACACGTAGACGTCGCCAACGGGCGCGGGGAGGGCCAATGTCCGAAGTAGACCACCTGGAGCCGACCATTCCGGTTGGACTCGCACGGGACCTGATGGACCAAGCGGTCCAGGGACTGGTGACGAGCGCGCAGGTTGCCCACGAGCTGGGCGGGATCCTTCGGGAAGCGCAGCAGCGCGGCGAGGACAGCGACTCGAAGACCGCCGACCGACTCAACGAGGTCAGCGAGCAGCTCGGCGACATCCTCGACGAGATGCAGGCGCAGCGGCGGTCGACGGACGCCTTCACCGAGGTGTTGGGGCGATTCGTCGAGCGGCTGACCGTCCAGCAGGAGCTGGAGAAGGAGGCGCGGGATGCCGCACACAAGGCAGCCGACCGACGGGCCACCTTCTGGTCGAACATCCTGGGTCGAAACACCGTCGAGCACCTGACGCGGCTTATTCTCGCCATTCTCGCGTCCGGTGGCATAGTGAAGGTGGCGACAGACCATGGGCTCATCGGCGGCCCTTGAAGAATCAGACCGCACGCGAGGGATGTGATGGTGGCTCAGCTCGTTCTCCCCGGAGACCGTACCCAGGAGTGTCAACGAGCGGGCTGCCGTGCAGCTCGGGCCGCGGTCGCCGGCGTGGGGCTGCTCGTGCAGCTCGGCGCGGTCGACCTGGCGAGGCACCGCGCGCGAGACGTCAGAGGTGTGGTCGAGGCGAGCATCGCGGCGTGTGGGCCTGCAGAGCGGGGGAAACTGTGCCCGTTGCGGAGTTGCCTCGACGAAATGGATCTTGCTGGACGGGCCGGGTAGCTCGTGCGACCACACTGGCTTCCGCCGCGTGTGGACCTCTTTGGCCGCGACGGGCTTCAGTGCCATGAAGCCGCATCAATGGTGGAGCCGCCCGCTCGAAGAGGGTCATTCGCGTCGTAGCGGCGCTGTGCTGTTCTGACCTTGACGGTCCGGAGGGGGCGAAGTAGTCACGCAGTTCTGGATCCATCGTTCTAGGATACATTGTAGTCGTTGGTCCCGGTCTCGGAGTCAAGCGATGGACGCCACGCCCGCATCACTCTCGGCCCCTCCAACATCGTCCCCAGTGCCTGTCGGCCGAATACGTCACGCCGCGCTCTGGGCTGCCCTTGTCGGGCTCCTCGCTTTCTGGGTGCATGCCGAGACCCTGACATACGCGCTCACCGGATTCGACACGTACCCGCTTATTCTCACTTCGCGCGTTGAGTCGGTTTCAGATATCCTTGACACCTTCGCCGAGCCCATGATGGAGGGCCGCTACCCTGGCGGTGACTTCTATCGCCCTACCCAACAGGTCCTTCTGGCCTTGGAAGGGCATCTGTTCGGCCTCCAAAGCGCGGGATACCAGTTCAACTCCCTTCTCCTATACTGCGCTACGGTCCTGCTCACCTTCGGGGCCGCGTGGCGCTGGGGTGAACGAAGCTGCGTCGGACCCGTTGTTGCGGCATCGGTGCTCGCCCTGCATCCCTCGCTTCTGTCCGTAGTTCCGGTGGTCTCACGGCGCGTCGAACTCTACACCATCTTCTTTGTGCTGCTCTCCCTACTGTTATTCAACCGCACTGGTCGCAAGCCGACCGTGTGGTCACTGCTGGCAACCAGTGTTGTTGGATTCCTGGCCTTGGGTTCAAAAGAAACGGGCATTCTGCTCTTTCCGATGGCTGTGGTCCAATTGATGCCGCCGAATGGCAGCTTCTCCTCCGCGCGTCGCGCGGGCCTTCTGAAAGGCTCCGGTGCCCTAGCTGTGAGTCTACTTGCCTATCTCGCCCTGCGGACTGTCGCCCTGTGGCATACCACAGATGGTCCCTTTGACGTCGGGGGCCACCATGCGGGCCTCCCCTTCACACAGATGCTCCCGCTACTGCTGGAGGAAGCTGCCCGTCACTTGTTCCTGCCTTGGGCGATATTTCCTACCACGGCGGATTCGAGGACGGCGATCGGTCTCCTGCTACTGATCGCAACGCTCGTCATAGGCTCGGTCATTTGGTTTATGAGTACGTCCCGCAACGGCTCCCAGCTTCGTGGGGCGGGTGCCCTCGCCCGCATGGGGGTGGGGTGGTTTGGCATGAGCTTCGTTCTCACGGCGTTCGCCGGGAAGTTCAACCCCCGGTATGTGCCCCTAATGCTCGTGGGCGTGGGCCTCATCTGGGGTGCAGGCGCTCAGTGGGTTCTGGCGTGGGTCGCTGAATCGCCGCCTGCTGCCTCGCTCTCCAACCGAGTGCTAATAGCTGGGGTTGGGGCCGCAACAGCAGTGTGCGTTGGCGCGTCGGTTTGGGTCTCGCCCGCGTGGACCGAGTATCCTGAGTGGCGGGGGGCGTCCGACCTTGAGTTCGCATTCCTCGATGATCTGGAAGAGCACCTTGAGCGCAGCGGGGCGGCGGTCACATACGCCACCCAAGCTCCGTTTATGCCCATTCGGGGGGTTCACCCGCCCCTCTACTCCCATCGTCCTCGCGTCGAAAACGCCGTGTTGCTCGCCGATTGGAGCCTCCAGGCCTGGGCAGAACTCCGCTTCCCGAGCCGGAACATCCGCGTCGTCGATACGAGGTTCGACCCCACACGGTCCTCCGAAGAAGGTGTTCAGTACGTGGTATTCGGATGGAATCCGAAGGGCCCCCAGTGGCAAGACCTCCAGCCCTTCGCTGCGGTGATGCAGGATGCCGAAGGGTCCAAATAGCTTTGCGCGGCCGAGGGATGTGACGTTGGCTCGGCTCGTTCTCCCCGGAGACAGTACCCAGGAGTGTCAAGGAGCGGGCTGCCGTGCAGCTAGTGCTGCGGTGGCCGGCGTGGGGATGCTCGTGCAGCTCGGCGCGGTCGACCTGGCGAGGAACCGCGCCCGAGACGTCAGAGGTGTGGTCGAGGCGACCATCGCGGCCTGTACCTGCTAGCTCCTTGCGGGGGTGCCTCTGTCCTCCAAGAACCGCGACTTGGATGCGGCTGTCCGGCAGTGTGCCGGGAGGTGGTCGAGCCAGTCGGTAGGGTTCCCGCCCCGTCCCAGGGTGTAGTGCTCAAAGACCTCGTCCCCGAAGTAGTGGACAAGCCAGCGTTCGTCGCGATGTAGCCAGCAAATGAACGGCCAGGCCATGGCTTCGCCAACTACGAGGACTTCGTCCTCTCCGAGCATCGCGAATTCCCAAATGTGGAAGTCCAGGCCGGCCGAACCCCCTTGCAGGTGCTGAGCGAAGGCCCACCGAATGCCCGCGCCGATCTCGTGGACCGGAACGGTCAAGTCTCTCGCCAATTCGTAGAGGTTAGGACTGTGTGGGAGGGAATTCATGCTGAATGTCTCGGAATGGGAGGGTGCTATGTGGATAGACAGCAGCGGCTATCCGCCCGACGGAAAAAGAGTGCCTTGAGACGCCTGTGACCGTGGGCTGTGGGGACGCTGAGGAGCCCCGGACGGGTGGGGCATCCGAGCCCAGTCTTCGACGCTAAGGTTTCTCAGAATCCCGGCAGTGAACTGGGACCAGCGACCCGCTTCAGCTTCGTTGGTGAAGATGACGCTTGCCCCCGCTGTTTCTGCTGTGGCCATTATCAGCCAGTCCATCTTCACCATTTGCCTCGCGGCGGCTCTGGAAGCACCTCGATCTCGAAGCGACCGTTCCATTGATGTACGCGCTTTTGTCGCTGATGGACCGCGCGCCATTTCGGCGCACCGGTTGGCGGCTGCCTCGGTCACGTCGGCCACCATGGCGGCCTTCAGCAGGTGCTTCACATCGTGCCGCGCTTGGGCAATGTTCCACGTCCCTAGTCCGGGCGGTGGGCCTTGGAGGTATTCGGCGAGCACCGGGGCAGGGATGACAATGAGCGACTTTGTTTCGACTACGTGCTGCCCAAACTCTTTGAGCCTCGCGAGACAGGCGCCGTTCCTGTTCGACAATGCTTCGATGAGCACGCAAGAATCCAGCGCGTAAATCCGCCCCATAGCCATTCCTTCCTATTCCCTGATCGACTGAATCCAACCGTCGACGTCAACGTCATCCCAGTGACTCCGGTCACTCGCGTGCAGTTCGTCGAGCACGGTCGCCATGGAGTGATTGACCGGACCGGCGACCGCTTCTTCGAGCTGGTCGCCCGTCACGTTCAACTTGGTGAGCCTACCGGTCTGACCATCCCATACCCCCTCGCCCTTGAGCGTGATGTCCGACCTAAGCCTCACATTGGACAGAACATCCGATGGCGCATGCACTCTCACAACGCCCCAGGCTTCGGTTCGAACTTCGAAGCTCCCGCCGCTGCTCATGTGACCCTGGTACGCGCGCATGGCCACTACAGTTCCCACAATGACTGCAGGACCGGTGAAGTCGTAGTTGGGAATGAATTGTGGCTTCTGGACCTCGACTTCCCTGGACTCGGCGCCAGCGGGGTCGGACCTGATGAGAATCCTGGCCTTCGGATGGCTGCCCGCGAGGTCAGTCAGCGCCGACACGCACTTCGCCACGCCCTCCCAACGAGTCTGCGCTCCGGATTCCAACGCGTCCTGAAGACTGGCGGAAAGGACCGAGGCCGCTGCCGCGATACCGACTTTCAGCTTGAGGCTTCCCTCTTCGACCGCAGTGAGCACCACGGTCGGTTGCCGCGGTGATTCAGCGGGGCTGGTCCACCCACGCTCCAACTCCGAAAGGGCCCGAAGCAGAGGGAGCAACTCTCCCAATGGCGTGGAGTCCGGCCGAAATGGGAGCCCCGACCGTTGTTCGCCATCAAGCGTGACGGTCAGAACCGTCTTTGAGGTGCTAGTCGGGGAATCGTGATTCGAGGACACTTCACACCGCGGGGCCGGCTGAGGACAATTGACACAGGTGGGGGGCGGGATCCCATCACGCGATGGGAATAGCACATGGTCGTGCAGGCTACTCTGATTCCGCTTCAGGTGGACCAAAACGACCTGCTTTTGGCCCACCTTTCGACCCGGGGTTGTGAACCACGCTCCGGGCGGCATCTTCGCGGGGATCGTTGGGGGGGTTTTGAACCACCCCGGCGAGCAGTGCTCGCTGCTCGTCCCGTGTCCGATGCCGGGTCGTCGCTCTGAACAACGAACCGGGGGCGCCCTCCTCCTCAGCTTGTCGGAGGGCTCGCAGGACTCGGCGGAAGGGTGAGCGCGGGGCCGCCGGGTCGTCAGGCTTCATGCCGGGCCTCATCCTCGTCAACGGAGGTCGGCTCAGCTCGAGGTGCAGTCGGCCAGAGGTCGTTGCCCGGGGTCGCGATGCCTTCCGCTTCGAGGGGGCAGCTCGTTGGCTGTCCTTCGGACCGAAGGCGCTCGTCGAGCTGGGCGTCGCCCGAGCCCTGGGTTGCCCACGGAGGCAGGGAAGGCGTCATCGGGGCGGGCGCAGCGAACAGGAACTCGGTGGGCAGGCCAATGGTCCGGACGACGCCACCGGTCGGTGAGCGCAGCTCCAGGCGCAGCTCCAGGGGGACCGGCCTGGCGGTCGCCCATGCAGCGCTGGCTTGGTCCCGTGAGAAGTGGGTCCGTGCGAATTGTGCTTCGGCCGCAGCTTCGCGCAGTCGGCGCATTCCTCGACGCTGCCGGCAGTTGGGGCACACACAGTCGATGGTGGGCGACGTCGCAAGGCACTCTCGGGTGCGGATGGCCATGTTGGGATCGTCGATGGCTTCCAACAGGCTGTCGAGCGCGTAGAGCAGGCGGTCGAGCGACCCGGGGAGGGGGGCTGAGGGAGTCGGGTCGGAATCGAGGGGTGGGGTCACTTGGTCTCCTGTTGAGGGCTTGGGATGAGGACGTGGGAACCAAGGCTCGCGGGAGGGGCAGTTCTCAGCGTGCGCAATGCGGTGCGTTTCCGACTCGGCCCCACACAGGTTGCACACCGTGTACGAGTACGGCTTGCCATCCGGAGAGCAGCCGTCGTAGACGGAACCGTCGCCGACGTTTCGCAGCATTTCCCGCAGCCGCTCGACCTCCGCGCAGGCCGGATTCGGCGGGATGGACGTCATGGTGCGCTCCTCTTTGCGCTGCGTGGAGGGGTGAGCTTGGATTCGCGGGCACGCCTGGCCTCACCGAGCCGGCGGCGAAGGGTGGCGTAGGGGACGCCCAGTGCTCGGGCGGTCTCCCGGATGCTGTGGCCCTGGGCGAGCATGGCCTCGGCGGGTCGCAGGTCGAACTCGCGCCGAGGGCGTCCGCAGTGCTTGCCGGCCGCCTGGGCTCGCCGGACCCCTGCTCGGACCCGCTCCACCGTGTTGGCCCGCTCCAACTCGGCGAAGGCGGCGAGCATCGTGAGCGCGAATCGCCCCATGGGCGTGGTGGTGTCGATGGTGTCTCGTGGGGACACCGCGTCGACGCCCAGCTCCCTGAACGTGTCGAACAGCTCCAGGGCATGCCGGGCGTCGCGGGACAGACGGTCGAGCTTCCAGAACGCTACGACTTCGACCTGGCCATCGCGGACCGCGTCGAGCATCGCGTCGAGCTGCGGTCGGCGCCGGCTGGAGCCGCTGACGCCGTCGTCGACGTACTCGCCGACCACACGCCATCCCCGAGCCCGCGCAAGGTCGCGAAGCTCGTCAAGCTGCAGGCCGACATCCTGACCATGCCCGGTGGTGGACACCCGCGCGTAGAGCGCGGCCCTCATGGGGATACTCCGTGGACCAGAGGGCCTCCGGTCACAGTTGCCAGTTGGACGCCATCCGCCTCCGCGGCCCCATCGCAAAGCTCGGAGCGTCGAGCCCCATCGCGGTCCACGATGCCGAGGGTTGAGTCCCCCCACGTCACTATCTCCAGTCGCTTTGGGCACGCACGGAGGGTCCTCTGGAGCCGGGCGACCCACCGTTTCTCCTCAGTGGAGAGGGGTGGAACCGTGAGACTCCATTCTGGTGTGATCTGGATTCCGGAACGGCTCATCCGGCCTCCGGGGACGGCGAGAATCCGTCGTAGACGCTGTTCGTACAGAGATTCCAGGCCCAAGGTGGTGTCGGCGTCCAACCACAATCACCACACCAGTTTCGCCGTTGTTCTTCGTCCACGGCCCATTGGCGCTGGCGTGTGCCTCCACAGTGGGGGCACCTGAGATAGCCGTGGTCATCGCGAATGCGCAGGCATCCGGAGTGGATGTGCCAAGGCGTTTTGGGACCATCCCCGAGGACTTGGGCGAGGTGGGCCCATGCCGCCAATGCCAACTCGGGGGTGCGTGCTGAAGGGCCTGCAAAGCGACAGGTCCAGCACTTGATCTGGAGCTCCCACTGGCCCAGCCTCACAAGGTCGCCCCTGCGGTCACCGCACCAGGGACAGGTGTGGAGTGGACTACCCATGGTCATGCTCACTTCGCAGGCTGTGGAGGGCGTCTTCGATGTGGTGGCTGCCGTAGGCCAGCCTGCGGTGGACGCGGTCCATGCCCACACGAATCAGACGGGGCAGGTCGAGGTCGCTCCGACGCTCGGCGTGGAAGGTGTCCTGAATCGGGGGAAGGCCCGTCGTGCCAAGCGTGAACTCGACGGTGAAGATGTCGCTGTCGCCGCCAGCGGTGCCGATCTGCGTGATGGTGAGCCGGACGAAGGTGGGGCCGGACTTCTTCGGTGACCAGCCGGCGCGGCGAAGCCTGATGGAGCTGGCGATGTAGAATCCGCGCTCCCGCTTCGTCTCGGTCCACTTCCCGCACAGCCAGCCGGCGCTCTCGAGCCGGGCTTTCTGGGTGTTCAGCACCGCCTCATCCACCCGGTTCGGCGTGAATCCCAAGCGTTTGAGGGAGCGGACTGCCTCTTTGGGCATCCATGGGCGGGTCATGCCGCCACCAGCGACCAGTCGGCCTTCCCTGCACCTGGGCCCGCCTCCCAGCGCACCTTGTCCACTCGGGCGAGCGACACATCGGAGCCCGCACGGGCGCCGCTGGGGGCCTTCCCCCGCACCTTGCGGACGGGCCGGAGTCCCTTGTCGCGGAGAGACCGATACACGGCCGCCTGCTCACCGCTGAGCGAGTAGGTGACGAGCACGGGGGGCTCGGTGACATCGCCGCGCGGGGACACGAGGCGCAGCGAGTCGATGACCCTCGACACGAGCATGGATGCTGCCCCACGAGAGGTGCTGTCTGAGGCGACGCGGGTCAGCTCGACCACGCGCTCGGGCTGCTTCCACCGGCCGGTGGGCGTGTTCACGGTGCCCACGCACACAAGGCGCTCGCCGCGCTTGATTCCGAGCGCGTAGAGCAGACCTCGCCGGTTGATGGCGGGTAGGTGGGAGTGGTGGGTGGCGATGAACCGCTCGACGGTCGGAACGTCGACCGCTGTGAGGCCGAGTCGATGCTCTCCGGTCAAGGCGTCGCACAGCACGGCCTCTGCTGCCCAGCGGGCCACCTTCATCCCGTCGACCGCCTCGGAGATGGCGCCGAAGCGCCCGTCGATGTCCCACTCGCCTCGAATCTGGCCAACGAGCCGGATGGTGAATGCGGCGATGTCATCTCGCATGTCGTCGGACACATCGCCGATGCTCGGGAACTTCGAGGGCACGCCGACGAGATCGCCCAGGCGCCACTCGGTCTGCTGCTCACCCAGCCCGCCCTGGGTCCAGTCGTGCCATGCCCAGGCCGTCTCGGGCTCCTCGAAGATGGCCTCTGCTGTGTGCAGCATCGACAGAGCCGAGTCCCGGCTCCGGAGCCATTCGAGGTTGGTGCTGGTCACCTTCCGCTGGCTTGGCTTCGGCTTCGCCAGCGCGTCGTAGGTCACCCGCAGCGGTTCGCCTGGCCTCACCTTCTCCTGAATCTCGCGGGCGAGGCGGGCCACGTTGGCGTCCCACCAGACGCGCATCTCGCGTTTGGACACGCCGTCGGGGGGCGCGCGAAACAAGGCGTCGCGGGTGCGGTGGAGGACCTCGACGACCGGGTCAGTGGGCGACGTCATCGGCGGTCCTCCCAGGTTCGGTCTGTGGCGGCAGGTTGGGAAAGGCGAGGTGGGCCTGGCCATCCAGCGTGCGGTCCTTTGCTTCGGCCTTCGTGCGTTGCACCATCACGCGGTCGCCGACAACCGGGTCGAACCGCTCGGTCATCTTCAGCCGGCGCCCGTCGAAGGCGAAGTGGATGGCGAGCTTCTTGCCGTGGATGCCGCGTTCATCGCGGGTGGCCTCTCGCCACGCGCCGGGCTGCTTGTAGAAGAAGGGCACGCCAGCCGCGGCGGCCTGGTCGCGAAGGTGCCGCATCCATGCGGTGAGGCAAGGGCGCGCCCGCCGGCCGGACTCACCGCTGGCAACCACCCAGTCCAGTCGGTTCAGCCACCGCGACAGGTCGACCGGACCGAGAAGGGGGCCAGCCGATACCCAGCGCACAACGGGCTGGTCGAGGGCGGTGAGCAGCTCGACCCGCTCGTCTGCGGTGGCCTGATTCTCGATGGAGACGCCGGCCCACAGTCCCGGTGGCCAGCCGTGGGCCTGTGCCCAACGGAGCATGATCTCGGGCCGCTTGGTGAGAACCATCACAGACAGGGGGCCCTGTTCGTCGGAGAGGAGCTGCTGCAGGCATCGCCAAAGGTGAAGCCGGGGCTCGACAAGGTCTGCGCGGTCCTCGAAGACGTCGCACATCGAGCCCAGGAACACCCGGAGTGGGCCTCGCCGAGCAGCTCGGCGACTTGCGGCGTTCAGCTCCTCGACGGCACGCCCCACTCGGATGCGTCGGGGGACGGTCAGTCCCCAGGTGGGGTCGCCATGCAGGCCCCGGCGGTCCCACCGCTCGGCGTAGCAGTTCGCACAGCCGGCGGACTTCTTGGTGCAGCCGTGCCATGGGTTGATGGTGATGTCGGCGAACTCGATTCGGGTGGAGCTACCCACGACGACCCCCAAGAAGCGAGACCTGCGTGGAGGCGAGTCGGTCTGCCTCGACCTGCGACAGCTTGCGGTAGCCATCAAGTCGGCGTCCGAGGGCCCCCAGGAGCCCCCCGGCGAGGACATCCCACAGTCCGCGACGCTCGGGTCGATGTCCGCCGACGTGCGACTTCCGCCAGACGTCGGATGCCTTCGGAGCGCGCGCAGTCGCGGGCAGGTCGGCCTCGCCGGGACCACCGAACTTCGCCGCCTTGAGCATCACCAGCCGATAGAGGCGAGTGTTCTCGGGAAGGCCGGTGAACTCGTCGTCCTCGAAGGTCCGTCCGAGGCAGGTGAGGGTGGCAGCGGAGAGAAACCGCTCCTGGGACGGGTCGCCGCCCGGCCACATGTATGCCTTGATCACGACCCTGCCGTGCTCCTGGGTTGGGGGAGGCCGCACTCAGGCGGCGCGTCGATGTCCAAGCCAGCCCGCGACTGCGGGAGACCAGGGGTCATCGAGAAAGGTGGCGGTGGCCTTGCCGCGGAGTCCCGGCAGGAAGGGCACGATCATCGACGCGCCGCGGTTCCCAGCGGTCGGGACCCCGGTGTCGGGGTGCAGGAACGCCAGTCGTCGACGGGAGCAGCGTTCCTCTGCGGCTTCGACGCGCACGAGCTGGTGATACCGAGTGGATGGGTCTGGAGGGATGAGCATCACGACGGGGAGGCCGGCGTCGCGCTCCTTGATGGCCTTCTCGACCCAGGCCAACAGCCCCCCGCCGAGTCGGGAGTAGGGGGGATTCACGAAGGCGGCGGCGCCATCGGGGCAGCGGTCGCGCCAGCTCACCGACAGCGCGTCGTCCTCGGGAGTGATCCAGCGTCCGCAGAGGGCGTCGTCGCCCGCGGACGCGCAGTCGAGCCCGAAGCGGAAGTCGGCGTGCAGCCTGGCAAACAGCTCGGGAGGCGTCCGCCACAGGTCCCTGGGACGGATGCCCCACGCGGCAGCGAGCAGCTCGGCACGCGGCCACAGCCCGGAGCGGCGCCAGCGGTGAACACGCTTGCGGCATCGACTGGAGCAGCACTTGGTGCCGAACCGGACCCCCACCAGCCGCCGCGCACACCCGAGGCATCGCTCGGTGTCGCGGAGCACGGCCTCGACGTCGCACGTTGGATTGCGTGGCGTTGCCGTTCCGGTGTGGTCGTTCGCGTGACAGGGAAATGCAACGGAACGGGGGCCGCGGACTCGGCTTCGGTGGGCGGCGCTGCGGCAGGTGGCACCGCAATACCGGGCTCGGCGCGTCCGGTCGGGCATAGGCGTGGCGCAGTGGGCACACAGGGCCACGGTGGGCTGTGCATTCATCGTGGGGCTCCCTGCAGTTCGTCGAGGACGCGGCGCATCTCGGCGATGGCCTCGCGGTGGTCCGAGGGACGTCCGCGCTGCAGCTCGCGGATCTCGCCTTCGAGGTCATCGACCAGCTCACGGAGGTGGCCATAGAGGTAGGTGCGGCGCCGGTCGGTCAGCGCCCGCATCAGTCCCCGTCCCCGTCGATCATCGCCTCGTGCGCGGCTCGGGCGTCGGTGAACAACCGGGCTCGGAGTTTGAGGTCATCCAGCTCGTACAGGACATCTTCGAGGCCGGAAGGCGTTTCGGGAATCGGCCAGTACCGGTCGAGGAGCCATCGAAGTGGAGACGGCAGACTCTCCGTCCATTGACGATGACGTTCGAGCACCCCTTGGACCTGGGCGGTCGCTCGCCCGCTGCCGTCGAGGGTGCTGTTGATGAGGTCGCGCTCAGCCTTGGCTCGAATCGAGTAGGCGTAGAGCTGCTGGTCGAGCCCCGTCATCGCTGGCTGTCCTGCAGCCGCGACAAGTGCTGCTTGTGCTTGCCGAGCGTGCGGGGGTCGCAGAGCTTGCCCACTGCCGCCTTGCAAGTGCGGCGGGGCCCGCTGACGACCGGGCCGTTCTTGGGCTGCCGCATGTAGCCGGTGCGGTAGCCATACCGGCGCCAGTGAGATCGCCGGCCGCCCGCTTCAGGTGGCGACGGCACTCCCCCAGCCAAGCCCACCAGGGCCGCCATGAGCCCGAAACTACCGTGCATCGGACACCTCTCCGGTGCTCTCTGCGGCTGCAGCCCGCTCCCGCTCGTGTCTGACGAGGTCGCCGTACAGGCCGGCACACACGGCGACGCCGTGAAAGAAGACCGCTGCGAGGCCGACTGCCATCATCAGGTTGGCCCGACGCTTGAATCTCAGCTCGGACCCGACTTCGCGGATGGGCTTTGCCCTACGGTCGTGACCGTTGGTGGGGCTCATGCCGCCACCTCGGAGGCGGCCTGGCGCACGTACTTGAAGGGCTTGTCCGCGAAGACGTAGAGGTTGAAGAACTCGTCGAGAGCGGACAGGTCGCCGCGCTCGGTGCGGTCTCGAAGCTGCTTGAGGTGGACGAGCAGCCCGTCCATCAGGGTGTTGCGGTGGTAGTCCGCGGGCTGCACTCCGCAGGTGTGGTCCGTGGCGTCGGGCAGTTCGTCCAGGCGCCCGGTCTCGCGAGCCCGCTTGCCGCCGGATTCGTAGGCTTCGAGGTCGGCGATGGCGTGCCCCAACGCGCCGCTCAGGTCCACCCGCATGTGGAACCGCTCGGAGATGTGCGGTCGGTCGTCGCTCATGCAGCCCTCCCACGCGCCGCGGGGCTGCATCCGGTGGCCGACAGGTCCACACACACCTCGTCGAGGAGGGCGATGGCTCGGCGGGTCTTCAGGGCCGCCATCCGGCAGTGGAACGCCAGTCCGGCGAGGCGTTCCTGCTCGGCTAGGTCCTCGGTGGCGGCTGCGCAGTTCCGCAGGTGTTGGGCCTCGGCGAGAAGCCGGTCGACCTCAGTGGTGAGCTGCTCGCTGCAGAACGCGCCGGTCGTCACGACCGCGCTCGCAGCTTCCCGGGCAAGGAATTCATGCAGTGGAGCAGTGCCCGCGACCTCCTCGAGGATGGTCCTTCCGGTAGGGATTGCAGTAGGGGTGGGCAGGTTTTCCAGGGCTACCGCTGGGGACAGTTCCCCTACCGGTTCCGCGGAAACGCCCTGTTCATGGGGGTCTGGCGGGTGCGCGCATGTTCTTGTAGGACTTGCGGCCCTTGCGGGTGAGCGGCAGCTTCGTGAGGCGGTAGAGCACGCGCTCGGCCCGGCGCACCACCTCCACGTCTTCTGCGTGGGACAGGCACAGCGCGAGCGCGGCGATCCGGGCGGGCGAAAAGGCCTCGGCATGCTCGGTGAGCAGACGGTCGGCGAGCGCCTGTGCCCGGTCGTCGTGGGCGAACATCGCTGGAGAGCCGCGGCCGAGGTTGCGCGAGAACTGGTCGAGCAGGACCACCAGTGCGAGGGCCTGTTGAGGTTCCGCTTCCCAGTGGGACAGCTCCCCCGAAGCGGCCGCCGCATGCAGCGCACCGAAGCGCTCGGCCAGCTCGGCGTCGAGCTCCGCAGTGCCGGAGAACCAGAGTCGGGTGAGGGGGAGGCCGGCGGGGTCGGTGCCGAACCAGTAATCGAGAACAGTGTTGTGGTCGTTGTTTGCAGTCATCGTGGACTCCACGTTCGGTCAGGGTCTGGTGTGTGGGAGTCCCCGGGGCAGGGTGCAAGACGCAGAAGACCCCGGGGCTTGGAGGCTCCCGGGGTCTCGCCGACGGCGTGTCGTGTGGACTATCGGCCGTCAGATCCCGGGAGCGTGCAGGCGCTTTCGTCGCGCCGCATGCACCAACCGAGTCCACGACCACAGGTCTGCGCCGCGCGCAGTGTGGCGAGTGTCGTGGAAAGGGGGAGGGGCACAGGATTCTCCGAGATCAACCGCGGGCTATGGGTCTGGCGGATGGGTGTCAAGGCGCGGGAATGTCGCAGGGGACGGAAGGCGCCTGGCTGGTCTGCCTGGGTCGGTCCGCTACCCCTGAACCAGGCCGAAGCAGACGCCCACTGGATCTCGGCAGACCCCACCCAGCAAGACCTGCCCCCCCTCGCGCTCGACCCGTTGGAGGCTCTCGTCGAGGTCGCCCACGGTCAGTTGCAGCACCCACACGGTGGGCAGCCCCGCTCGGTCGCCCCGCCCGGGATGCACGGTGGCGGTCGGACGCCCGTCTGCGCTGGACAGGGCGGTCGACTCGGCGTTCTGCGCGACCGTCCAGCCCACCACCTCCGCGTAGAAGACGCTGGCCGTCTCGGTGTCGTCGACCGTGAGCGCGATGCCCTCGATGCGTCCGACCGGTGCGTCCGGCGCGCTTGCCTCGTCCGGCGGCGCAGCGGTGGCGACCACCTCGATGAGGCCGAAGGCGGCCCCGAATGGATCGGTGAGCACCGCCCACTGGCTGTGGCCCTGTTCGTCCTTGCCGTGCATGAGCTCGCTTGCGCCGAGGCGAAGGGCGGTGGAGACGCTCTTTGCGACATCCGCGACCTGGATGTGGGGCATCCACTGGAGGGGAAGGTCGGCGTAGGCAGGGCTTCGGGCACCCAGTCCGATGATGGGCAGACCCAGGTTGTTCATCAAGTCGTCGCGCCACAACGGCGGGTCTCCCGTGCCGAGAACCCGCTTGTAGAAGGCGAGCTCACGGTCATGCCGGGGGACGGCGATGTCGGCGCTGGCGACGGCGCCGACGCAGTGGATGAAGGGGTTGGTCATGGGTTGGCTCCTGGCGTGGTCTTTGTGCGGCCCATCATGCCCCCGGGCGACCGCGGGGACCTACACTCCACCTGGAGGTCCCATGTCCCGCATCCCTCTGCTCGCGCTGCTCTCCACCCTCTCCTGCTCGGGTGGCGAGCCGAAGGACTCCGGTGGCGGTGGGGACGATGGTGGGGACGATGGTGGGGACGATGGGGGCGGTGATGATGGCTCGGAGCTGCCCCAGGGCGTGCAGGGACGCGTCGACCCGCTCGATGAGTGGTGTGGTATGCCCGACGAGGTGCAGATCTACAGCTCCGCCGGCGAAGACTGCAGCTGGTCGCCTGAGTTCGACACCGGCTTTCGCGACACCGGAAGTTGGACTGACAACGTCGGCGAGCTTTCGGCCAGTCCGGCGGTGGATGCCGATGGTGCGTTCGTCAGCGCGCTGGAGGTGGGCGACTTCGAGGTGCGCCTGTTCGATGAATGCTACGGCTGCGCTGCCTTTTCCATCGCCGAGAATAGCGTCACCGACGTCACCCTCGAGGTTCGGGAGATCCTCTACGCCGACGCCCCCAACCTCTACCTCTACCCCGAGGAGCCCGTGGCGATGGGTGTGCGCCTGGCGGAGGCCGACCACATCACCGCCTCCCTCCCGAGCTACCCCGCGGACGGCTGGCAGGTGCAGGCCCACCCCTCCGGTCGGCTGGTCGACGCCCAGAACAACGACTGGGACTACCTCTTCTACGAGCTGGCCACGCCATCGCGACGGTTCCAGCGCGAGGCGGGCTGGTGTGTGCCTGGCCTGTTCGCCCAAGCGAGCATCGAGGCCGACATGCAGGTGCGGGGCTTTCTCCCGGGCGAGATCGAGGACTTCTCCGACTTCTGGGACGCCCACTGGCCCGCCGCCGGCTGGATGACGGTGTACCCACAGACCCGGCGGCTCACCGGACTGCGCATCCATCCCCGGCCCGACCACTTGCTGCGGGTGTGGTATCTGGTCGCGGACGGCTGCCTGCCCGTGGAGGCTCCGGTCACCGAGGTGGGCGTGCGCACGGGCTTTCACGCGTCGGAGTGGGGCGTCATCCTCGATGGTCGCTACGCCCGGGACTGGGTGGTGGTGGAGTAGTCGGTCAGTACAGCTTCAGCGCGCCGGTGATGGGCGCAAGCTGCTCGGAGGTCGCGGGTCCGACGGCGAGAGCCGTGTGGGTGGGCTCGCCGTGAAACTCGGTGCGACCGGCGTCGGTGATGAGCACGCACGGCACGCCGGCCGCATCGGCCCGGTCCTTCACCTCGAGCAGCTCTTGCTCGCTGTTCACCTTCACCGTGACCTTGGTGAAGCTGCCCTGCAGCCAGGCCATCGCCTCGGGCCACAGCCCCAGAGTGACGGTGCCGTCGTCGTTCACCCGCATGTCGCGCAGCAGCACACCCATCGCGGCGTGGGCGCCCTGTGCGATCTCCTTGCCCCGTCGCATCTTCAGGTCGCGGCGGATGACGATGATCTGCTTGACGTCCATGGTGGGTCTCCCGCGGTGGTGTCGAGCAGGCTGCGGATGGCTCGGGCCGAGGGCCCCTCGGTGGTCCGCCAATAGGTGATGGCGGCAGTGGTGCGTATGCCGGCGGTCCAGAGCAGGGTGTCGGCGAGCTCCACGAAGGGGGCGAAGGGCGAGGCTGCGGACCCCTCAGATCGAGATGGAGCCTTCGCGGAAGTCGCTCTCCTTCAGCATCACGTTGATGCACACCGGGATGCCCTGCTTCGACAGAGCCTTGGCCTCGTCAAGCACCGCGTCGACCTTGGTGGGGTCGTCGAGCAGGATGCCCTTGCCGCCGTAGCCCTCGGCCACCGTGTGGTAGGCCGTGCGCAGCAGCTCGGTGCCGGTGAGGTCGCCCAGGATGGTGATCTGGTCGCGCGCGATCTGGTGCCAGGAGGCGTCGGTGCCGATGACCGCGATGGGGGCGAAGCCGAGGCGCACGTAGGTGTCGAACTCAGCGAGGGAGTAGGCGCTGGAGCCGTCGCCGTAGAGCAGCCAGATCTCGGCGTCGGGGCGCACGCTGGCGGCACCCACCGCAAAGCCGCCGCCCACCCCGAGGGTGCCGAACACGCCGGGGTCGAGCCAGGACAGAGGCTTGCGGGGCCGCACGATGTAGGCGCCCGTGGCCACGAAGTCGCCGCCATCGACGATGAGGATGCTGTCGTCGTCGAGCTTGTCCTCCATGCGCAAAAAGAGGTGTACCGGGTCGACCCGCTCGCCTTCGGTGCGGGACTTGGCAGCGATCTCGGCGTCGCGGGCGTCTTCGCGCTCCTTGAGCTCGGCGTGCCAGCCCTCCCACACCGATGCGGCCTTCACCTTGGCGGCCAGCTGGGTGAGAAAGCGCCCGGGATGCTGCTGCACGGCGTGGGTGGGGCGCCGGTTCTTGCGGAGGGCGACGGGGTCGAGGTTGACCGACACGAGGTGGGCGTCGCGGTTGATCTTCTGGCCGTAGCCCATGCGGAAGTCGAAGGGAAAGCCCGCCACCACGACCACATCGGCCTTCTTGAGCGCGGCGGTGCGCTTGTGCCGGTACTGGATGGCGCTCTTGTGGCCGAGCAAGCCGCGAGACGAGCCCCCGAGGAAGCACGGCACCCCCATCTGCTCCAGGGCCGCGGCGAGCTGGTCGGCTTCGCCGGGCGTGAGGTTGACCATCGCCTGGTTGCCAATCACGAAGACGGGCTTGCTGGCGCCGCTCACGGCGGTGGCCACCTTGTCGAGCTCGGCGGTGAGGTCGGGGGCGAGGGGGTTGTTGAGCTTCGGGGCGTCTGGCAGCGGGATGTGCGGCATGTGGAACTGGCGCCGCAGGTAGGTCTTCATCGCGGCCTGCGCGACGGTGCCGAGCGCCCCCTTCATGGACTCCACCCCCGACTCCTTCATGTACCACTCGCCCACGGTGGCCTCGGGGTACAGCAGGTCGACGGGGACCTCCACAAAGACCGGTCCCGGCACGCCCTCTGCGGCCACCCGGAAGGCCTTTTCGACGACGGGGGCGAGGTCCTGCACCTTGGTGACCCGCGTGCACCACTTGGTGACGGGCTTCATCAAAGACATCTGGTCGATGTCCTGCAGGGAGCCGCGACCGCGGAGGATGGTGGCCGTGGCGCCGCCGAAGATGAGCATGGGCTGCTGGGCCATCTGGGCGTTCTTCACGGCGGTCATGGTGTTGGTGACGCCGGGGCCGGCGGTGACCGCGCACACGCCGGGGATGCCCGTGAGCCGGCTGGCGGCATCTGCGGCAAAGGCGGCGCTGCGCTCGTCGCGAACGTCGACCACCGTGAGCCCATGGGCCTTGGCGCCGATGAGGATGGGCGAGATGTGGCCACCGCACAGGGTGTAGACGCACTGCACGCCCTTGGCTGCGAGCACCGCGCCGATGATGTCGCCGCCGTGGCGGGGCTCGGCGGGGGGCTGGACCGGGGCGGTGGACGAGGAATCGGCGTTCATGGGGACTCCGGGCGCGTGGGCCAGGTGGTCGTGGACGGGGGCTCAGCGTGCGGCGGCAGGCACCGGACGCGGCGGAGCGTGGAGGTCGGCGGTCCAGCCATTGGCGATGGCGGCGTCGACGAGGGGATCTGCGAGCTGGTGCAGCAAGGTGCGGAGGGCAGGCTCGGAGGCATCGGGCAGGCGGCCGAACCACACCTCAACGCCGAGACCATGCACGAGGATGCTGGACCGACCCACCAGGCCGAAGCGCTCGGCGGTGGACAGGCCCGCGTAGCGCGGATGGTCGCCCATGCGGACCGCCAGGCGCCGGCGGACTGGCCCCCACCGGGCCGTCCAGGCGTGGGGCCGCAGGAAGAGGGCCTCGTAGAAGCGAGGCTGCTCGGCGGCGAAGCGCACCATGCCGAGGCCGGCGGCGAAGAGGGGGTCGGGGTCGAGCGGCGCCTCGGTGGCCGCGATGAAGTGGGCCAGGATGCGGTCCATCAGGGCTTCGAGGAGGGCATCCATGCTGTCGAAGCAGCGAAAGATCGGGGCGGTGGAGCACCCGAGCTCGGCGGCGATGGCGCGCGCACTCACCGCATCGATGCCCTGCCCCTGCACGAGGGCCTCGGTGGCATCGAGGATGCGGGCCTCGGTGTAGCGGGTGCGCGGGGGAATGGCGGGCCTCTCGACGGACTGCGAACGCCTGTTGGGTAACAGGTGGTGTCTAACAATGCACGCGGTCCCTTCCGACCGGGGCGCCTGTGCTGGATCATGTCCGCGGATGCTCTGTGCACATGACGGTGTGTGCAGGCGGGAGCCAGACGATGAGCCCCGCTGGAGCTGCCTTGGACCGAGCCGCGGAACGCCAGTCCCCTGCCCCCGTCCGGTCGCTGGAGGCGGCGCAGATCGATGCGCTCTACACCAGCGTGGAGCGAGGTCTGGTCGCTCGCGTGGCCACCGGTGTGCTCACGCTGTGGGTGTTCGGTCCCCGGATCCCCATTGGCCATGCGGTGGTGTGGGGACTGGTGCTGCTGCTCACGGTAGTGGCCTCGGTGGTCAACCTGTTCGCCTGGAGGCGGGCCGCGGACCCGGGTGATTCCCGCTGGAGGCGGCGGTTCGACCTGCTCGCGTGGGTTGCGGGGCTCGCCTGGGGGGCCTGCGGACCGCTGATGTTCGAGCCCGACTCTGCCCCCCACCAGGCTTTTCTCACCATCCTCGCCGCCGGTCTGGCCGCGGCGCCGCTGGCCACCTACGCCCCTTCATTGCGGGCCACCCTCGGCTTCATGTGCTCTGTCATCCTCCCCGTCGGCTTCATGCATGCCCTGTCGGGGGGTGAGCTGGGTGTGGCGACAGCCGGACTCATCGCGGTCTACCTGTTGCTGCTCGGACGCGGGGCCCAGGCCATGCACGGCTCTGTGCTGGAGACCCTCAAGCTGCGGGTGGCGGTCGGGGAGCGGAGCCGGGCGCTCGACGAGAGCGAGCAGCGGTATCGAAACCTGTTCGAACAGTCCCTCGACCCGATGTGGCTCATCGTGGACCGCCGCTTCATGGTGGCCAATTCCGCCGCAGCGGAGTGCCTCGGCTACCCGTCTGCCGAGGTGCTCGTCGACACCCACCCCTCCCGGCTGTCCCCGGAACACCAGCCCGACGGACGCACCTCCTTCGACAAGGCCAACTGGTGCATGGCGGTGGCCGAGACCGAGGGCTACCACCGCTTCGAGTGGATGCACACCCGCAGAAATGGCGAGAACTTCCCGGTGGAGGTCTCTCTCACGCGGGTGCCCCATGGGGGTGGACTCGCCCTCTTCTGCATCTGGCGAGACATCACCGAGCGCAAGGCGGCGGAGGCGGAGCTGGTGGGCGCACGGGAGGCCGCTTTGGCCGCCACAAAGGCCAAGAGCCGCTTCCTGGCGACCTTGAGCCATGAGATTCGCACCCCTCTCAACGCGGTCGTGGGTCTCTCCGAGTTGATGGCCGACACAGACCTGCCCGACGAGTGCGCCATGCACGCCCAGCAGGTGCACCGGGCCGGCGTGGGCTTGCTGTCCCTCATCAACGACATCCTCGACTTCTCGAAGATCGAGGCGGGGATGCTGTCGCTCGACCCCGAGCCCTTCTGTCTGCATGCGCTCGTCGACGAGGTGGACGCCTTGTTCCGGCACGCGGCCACCCAGCAGAAGACCGAGCTGGTGGTCGACACCGAGGGCCTTCCAGACGGCTGGCGACATGGAGATCCGGGCCGTGTGCGGCAGGTTCTCGTAAACCTCGTGGGCAACGCGCTCAAGTTCACGGTGGACGGACGGGTCACCCTTCGTGCCGGCCAGGATGACGATGGGAAGGTCATTTTGGATGTGTTGGACACCGGCATCGGGATGGACGCCGCCACGCTCGCCCACATCTTCCAGCCCTTCCAGCAAGCCGACGCATCCACCACGCGGCGGTTCGGAGGGACGGGCCTGGGCCTGGCCATCGTGCGGCAGCTCGTCGAGGACGCCATGGGGGGACAGCTCACGGTGGACAGCGCCCCGGGCCTGGGCTCGGCCTTTCGGGTGCGGCTCGACCTGCCTGTGACCGAGGCTCCGAGCGCGACTCCAGTGGCCATCGGTGCGGTCGATTCCGGGCTCGACCTGAGCCACCTGAAGGTGCTGGTGGCGGAGGATGGCCCCGCCAACCGGCTGGTCATCGAGTCCATGCTGGCGCGCCTGGGGGTGCGCTCGGAGTGGGCGGGGGACGGCCGGGCGGCGGTGGAGCGGGTGCAAGCCGATGCCGGCACCATCGACCTCATCTTCATGGATGTTCAGATGCCGGTGATGGACGGCCTCGACGCCACTCGCCACATCCGCGGACTGCCGGGCCCGGGCGCCGGCCTGCCGATCGTCGCCCTCACTGCGAATGCCACGCACGCCGACCGCGCAGCCTGCCTCGACGTCGGCATGGACGACTTCGTGTCCAAGCCCTTCACACTCGCCCGGATCGCGGAGGTGTTGCGCCAGCACGGTCGACCCGCCTGACCGGTCTGCTCAGCGGCGGGCCCTGATCCACAGGTTGCGCGGGGTGGCCGAGGACGCGCAGAAGGTGCCGACCTCCACCTGCCATCCGGCCTCCACCAGCGTCTGGGCCCGGTCGAGAACGAGCCAGACCTCCAGCGGGCGGCGAAAGGGCGCCCGCACCAGCCCCAAGGCCCGCACCCGTCGGGCGGCTTGCAGGCCTTGCCGTTCGGTGAGCTCCGCAGACCAGCTGGCGGGCAGTGGGAGCCCATCTCGTCGGGCGACACGGTCCACGAAGGTGGTGAAGTCGTCGCCAAGCCAGGAGCGCGGGACCATGCGGACGGGGGTGTAGCGCCGGTCTGCCGTGACCTGCCGGACCAGCAGGTCGAGCCCGAGGCGCCAGGCCAGTGCGCGTCGACGGAGCGCGCGTCGTCGTGGGGGGCCCCAGCCTTCGTCGGCGGTGGACAAGCGCAGGGCCTCTGCATCGAGGTGCAGTCCACACCCCCGTCCGGCCCGAGAAGCACCGCGGGTCTGTTCCATCGAGGTCCGCACCCAGCAGCAGGGCGCATGCCCGAGCACCCCGAGGCCACTCCGGGTGGCCAACGCCAGTGCCCGTGCGCCGAGGTCGCCGCACGCATGCAGGGCCACCAGCGCATCCCCCGGTCCCACCTCGGAGACCGGGCTGTCATCGTTGAGAACATCGGCACAGACGGTGTCTACCTGAATCCCAAGGGCCCGTCCCTCCACCTGTCCGGCGTCGAGCAGATCGGCCTGTCGGTCGATCAAGAGCAGCTTGCGGCGCCCGCGCTCCGCCAGCCGTCGGCCGAGGTGCCCCTTTCCGCCACACCAGTCCACCACCCGCATCTCCGCGGTCTCCTCGGCCATCACGGCTGCCGCGCCCACCACCTGTGCCCACTTGCGCGCGCGCACCCGCCGGGGCCGGTCCGCCGAAGACATCACCTTGGACAGTGCAGGCAGGTCGGTGATGCGCTGGCTCTCGGCCACCAGCTCCTGGAGGACGGCGGGGGCGTCGTCGGGCAGGTCGCCTTGCTGCCAGGCGGTCTCCGCGGCTTCGGGGCCGGCGCTCTGCTGGTGCTCGCACCACCGGGCCAGCGTGGGATGCGCCACCATCCAGCCCGGGGACGGGTGGTGCAGGGGTGCGGGTTCCCACAAGGCCTGGTGCCGACGCAGGAAGGCGGCGAGCGCTTGGAGGTGGCCGGCAATGTCCTGCCCGTTCCGCATTCGTGACATCGTCCACCACAAGGCGTCACACCATGGCCGATAGTGTAGTCGCCCCGCCCGGAGACGACGTGCCCAGCCCCCCTCGCCATACATTCGTCCTCAGCGACGTGCACCTGGCCGATGGCGAGCCGGCAGATCCCGCGAAGCCCTTCTGGCGCCGCTACAAGGCTCCGGAACACTTCGTCGACGACACCTTCCTGCGCTTTCTCGACCACGCCCGGGAGCTGGCGGGCGGGGCGCGCTCCGAGCTGGTGCTCAACGGCGACTTCTTCGACTTCGACTGCGTGCTGGCGGTACCCGAGGCCCCCGACTTCGAGGTGAGCTGGTTGGAGCGGGCCCGCGGCCTGGCGGCTGAGGAAGCCAAGAGCGTGTGGAAGCTCCAGCGCATCCTCGACGCCCATCCCCGCCTGCTGCAGGGCCTGCGCGACTGGCTCGACGAAGGTCACGACATCGTCTACGTCGTCGGCAACCACGACCTGGAGATGCACTGGCCAGCCGCACAGGCGCTCTGGCTGTCGGCCCTCGACCGCACCCCCGAACGTCCCGCTGGCGTTCGCTTCTGCGCGTGGTTCTACCTGGCCGGTGGCGACATGCTGGTCACCCACGGCAACCAGCTCGACCCCTACTGCCTGTGCCACGACCCTCTGCACCCTTTTGTGCAGTCCGACGGCCGCACCCGCGTGCGCCTGCCCTTCGGCGACATCGCCGGCAAGTACCTGTCCAACGGCATCGGCTTCTTCAACCCCCACGTCGAGAGCACCTTCGTGAAGTCGCTGCCCGAGTGGGTGGTCTTCTTCTACCGCCATGTGCTCCGCCAGCAGCCGTTCATCCTGTGGACCTGGCTCTGGTCGTCGGTGGCCGCCTTGCTCATGGGACTGGGGGAGGGCTTTCGACCCGCGCTGCGCGACCCGCTCAAGCTCGCCGCCCGGGTGGACGAGGTGGCCGAGCAGTCCCGGACCTCGCCGTCGGTGGTGCATGCGCTGCATGCCGTGCGGGTGCATCCGGGCGTGTTTCGTCCGCTCAAGGTGGCCCGGGAGCTGTGGCTCGACCGCGCCTTTCTGTTGGCTGCAGTGGGTGTGCTCAGCTTGCAGGCCACCTCGACTCTGCATCTGTTCGCCGGGATCTCGCCTTGGTGGTTCGTGGCATTCCTGATGCTGTCGCTGCCACCGGTGCTGTTCTATGCGGCGCGGGTGGACTCCGATGTCACCGAGGTAGACCGCAACATCCAACGCAAGCTGCGCCTGCTCGCCCGCATCGCCGGGGCCGACAAGGTGGTGATGGGACACACGCACCGGGCGATGCACCAGCTCCACGACGAGGTGGCGTACATCAACACCGGCGACTGGGCCCCCGCCTTCTCCGACATGGCCTGCACCGAGCCCGCCGGCACCCGCGGCTTTGCGTGGCTCGGACCCGGCGACGGCCAGCGACGCAAGCTGGAGCTCCGACGCTGGGATGGCGCCAGCAGTTGCCGCATGGAGCCTGTGGTGGTGCCCAGTCGCGGCTGGGCAAGCTGGCGGACCGACTGCGGAAAGGAAAGGCGGCCCGCCCGGCAGAGGTGGTGGGGGCCTGAAGCGGGTCAGGTGCCGAGAGCGGTCTGCAGGTCGGCGGACTGGATGGTGGAGATCAGCCAGGCCCGCAGTTGGGTAAGGTCGGCGCAGTCGCTGATGCGCGCGGCCTGCGGAGGGGACGGGTGCCAGCCTTTGGCCTCGATGGCGGCGAGCAGGGCCCCACGCGCCTGGTCGACGGCACCCTCTTCACGGCTTTCGGCCCGAACCTCGTCGAGGGCGTTGTAGCCGTGTTCCTGAAGCAGGTTGCGCAGCGTGGCATCACGCGCGGCGCTCGGCTCGTACAGGGCCTCGACCGCGACCGGGTTCTGGAGGATCCCAGGAGCGGTGAGCGTCTGGCCCGGGCCCACCGTGACCATCGCCGCATCCTTGGCGTAGACCTCCACCCGGCGGGGTCCGATCATGCGGACCACCCACACGAGCTGCGTGCCGCCTTCGAGCAGCTCGCCAATCTTCGCCTGGAGCTCCTGCTCGTCTTGTCCTGTGGAGGCGTACTCCACCGCGAGGGGGGGCACGCCCTTGATCCATCCGAAGGCGTCTGGGACGTTGCCGACCGCGATGTCGGGCGCGCGCAGGTTCATCTCGTCGGTGGTGTAGCCAGCGTCGAAGCCCGCGGACTCGATCAGCGGGTCGGTGCCGAGGACCTGGGCGCCCAGGATGCTGGCGCGGGCATGGGCTCCGCCGGACGGGGCGCAGTATACGGCGTGGCCATCGACGAGCTCGTAGCGATCTCCCTCTCGCACATGGTGGGTGCGGAAGGGACCGGTGCCGATCATGGGCTTGTGGGTGGACATGATGGCAGTGTACCCGCGGTCGAGGGGGTTGGACAGGCCCAGGTGTAGGCGCCCAGTCCCCCGAAACAACCCACCGTCCCCCTCGTAGACTTCCCCTCCCTTCCGCGTCCGAGGCCCCCGTGACCGAGCTGCAGCCCACCCGTCCCTCCGAACCGGAACGCACCCTCGCCTTGCTCGCCCATGGATTGTCCTTCCTCGAGGGCGGGGTGGTGGCGCCGCTGCTGCTCTACATGCTCCGCGACCAGGTCCACGACGCCCTGTACAAGGACAAGCCCGGCAAGGAGTCCCCCTTCGTCGCCTTCCACAGCCTCCAGTCGCTGTACTTCGGGCTCATCTTCGTGGCCGTCTCGCTGCCCCTGGCCCTGCTCACCTGTGGCTGGGGCCTGCTGCTCACGCTGCCGGTCTACTTCGTCTACGAGGTCATCGCGTGCATGCAGGCCCACGCCGGCGAGTGGTACGAGCTTCCCATCGCAGGTCCCCTGGCTGCGAAGGTCCACCCCCCACCCGGGCGTGCGCCGCAGGCTTGAGTGGGCCTACCAGTCGATGAGGTAGGTGCCGTAGCTCTCGCTGATCTGTACGAAGGAGAAGGCGTAGCTGCTGTTGGCGGTCGCGGTGCCCTCGGCCTCCCACTCGAAGCAGACCCAGGCGTTGTCGTCCCAGGTGTAGCTGGAGTCTTGGAAGTTGTGGCTCATCCACTCCCAGCCGTTGTCTCGGCTTCCCCGCATGTAGGGGATGTTGTTGGGTTCGTAGTGGGTGAGTGAGCTGGTGTCGCCGGTCGACCAGACCAGGGTTCCGGCCCCGCAGTCGCAGCCGCCAGTCAGGTCGACGTCGGTGTCCGGGTCCCCTTCGCACACTGCCATGGTGTACTCGGAGTCCAGCTCGCCGGTGGCGTCCTTGTTCGCGTTGACCAGCCAGTGGTGCTTCATCTTCAGGTCCATTCCGGCGGAGGACTGGATGGCGGTGGTGATGAGCCCTTGCTGCCAGGACGAGAAGTCCTCGCCGAAGATGCGGACCACCGCGCCGCCTTCATCCGACTCTGCCCAGATGCCGTGGTGGGGGACGCGGGTGCCGATGCTCCGGTCGGTGTGGTCGGGGTGGACGAGGATGTCGTGGTACTTGGGACCGGCCCAGCCTGCGTAGGCGGGTGCGGACAGAAGCAATGCGGCGAGTGAGGTGCAGACACGAGACATGGACATGTGGGCCTCCCTTGGCTTCGGAGGACGGGGCCGAAGGGTCCGCGTCCACCCGCTCCGTTGTACGGTCTGACCGCGGGTCTACACATCCCCCCAACTTCGGACCGAGGTCGGACCGAGGTCAGCCATGCCTGGACGTCTCCCCCTCCCAGACGCCCGTCTGCATGAACGCCAAGATGGCCTCATAGTCGCTTTTCTGGTCCAGCAGCGAGCCCACGAGGGTGGCCTTGCCGCGGGGATGGTGGAAGGTGACCATCGGGTTGCCGCTGACCTCGACCTCCTCGATCCCGAGCACCTCCGACCGCAGCACGAGCATCCGGCCCTGTCGACGCCAACGCCCCGCCGGCAGTTCGAGTCCGCGCTCGCGCACGACCACGGTCTGGGGTGCGAAGGTGCGCATGCCACCCAGAAGGAGGGCGAGCAACACAAAGGCCGCGCTGGCCAATCCAAGCGTGATGTCCGCGAACCCGCCCGACTCTGCCCACCTGGCATAGGCGACCCCCAAGCCGGCTCCGCCCATCAGCCCGCAGCCGAGGATGACCCACAGCTTGGGTCGGTAGTGGAAGGTGGCCAACACGGCGCCGCCGTCGGAGCTGTCTTGGATGGTGTGCAGCTCATCCATTGTGGGCTCCTTCAGACGGCCTGCGCCACCTTGCGTCCGATCCAGGTCCCCAGAGCCATGGTGGACAGCTGCGGATTCACGCCCAGGCTCGACGGGAAGATGCTGGCGTCGGCGATCCACAGCCCCGGGAGCCCGTGCGCCCGGCCGTCTCGATCCAACACACCGTCGGAGATGTCGGTGCCCATGCGACAGGTGCCCATGGGGTGGGCGGCGTAGAGCGTGAAGTCGCGGATGCTGCGGTCGGTGAGCTTGCTCCCCAGCTCCTCGGGCGTCTGGCTGGGCGTCACGCCGTGGACAGGCACGTACAGCTCGCCTGCACCGCCGGCCTGGAGCACCCTGGCCACCTCCACCAGGCCCTTCTTGATGCGGTCCACGTCTTCGTCGGCGAAGGTGTAGGTGATGTCGGCGCGTCCGTCGGAGAAGGCCCGCACGCGTCCGCCGCCCTTGTCGCTCACCATCAGCAGCATGCCGCAGAGGTTGGGAAGCAATGCAAGGCCCTCTTGGAAGCGGTCTCCCACAAAGCCCGCCGCGACCAGACAGGCTTCTGGGGGGGCGCTGAAGGTGTGGGGCAGCACGCCGGGGAGGTCGGGGTGGTGGAAATAGGCGCCCTGGGTGGCACCCTTCCACATCTCCACGGGGAAGTCGCACTTCGCGATGATGGTGGAGCCCGGGTGTACCTGCAGGTGCTCGCCACAGTGGGGGCCCAGGCGCTCGGCCAGGCCGCTGCTCCACAACAGACGGGGGGTGCCGACCGCGCCTGCAGACACGACGACCTGCTTTGCGCGGACCGTGAGCAGCCCGCCATGCGCGCCGGTGTCGGGGTGGATGGCGACGCCGCGAATGCCCACTGCGCGGTCATTCTCGACCATCACCTCCGTGACCTTCACCTCCGCCTGGATGCGGGCGCCCGACCGCACGGCACGCGGCAGGAAGGTGAGGTCGGTGCTGGCCTTTCCGCGGGATGGACAGCCGAAGTAGCAGACACCGCAGCCCACACAGCCCGGCGTGGACCGAGGCGCCAGTCCGCCTTCCCAACCCAGCTTCGCCAGGCCGCGCACGATGATGTCGTTGTTGACCCCCGAGACCTTCTCCCGGGTGACCTGCACCCCCACGATGCGGCTCACCTCGTCGTACAGGGCTTGCATTGGCGCCCACGCCAGCTCGGGCTGATCGAGGTGGTCGGCCCACTTGTCCAATACATACTGGGGGGCCCGAAAGGACAGCGCCGAGTTCACCAGGGTCGAGCCGCCCAGGCCGCGGCCCGCAGCGATGGGCATCGGCGCGGAGCCACGCGCGACCATCGTGCCGGCTTCCTGCATGTGGTAGCGGGCCACGTTGGCGTAGTTTGGACGAAAGTGGTTCGCCTTCGGGCCCATCTCCACGACCACCACGTCGACGCCCGACTCTGCAAGAACCCTTGCGACGCTGCCACCGCCCGGTCCCGAGCCCACCACGACGACATCACAGTCGAGGGTCCGGCCGCTTCCCACCTCCTCGAAGCCGTCGGCAGGCGGCGGCGGCAGGATGACCGTGGATGGGTCGGGCACCACCCAGGTGCGGCCAACCGCGGGGTCGGGGTGCTGCGGGGCCGGTTCGAGGGCGGGAATCGGGAGGGGGTCGGGCATGGTGGTCTCCACGCACCCCCTATTGTCCCCACCCCGGCGGACTCGGGTCAAAAGGGCGCTTCGGCTCCTTGCAGCAGGTACAGCCGCCCCCGGGGACCGGCCCCCGACGAGCCCACCCAGAAGTCGTCGAGGCCGTCGTGGTTGACGTCGCCGGCGGGGGCGATGCCGCGGCCGAGGTAGTCGTTGTTGTCCGAGCCCACGAGGATGAGGTCGGCGTCGTCGGGCAGCACCCAGGTGCCGGCGTCGTGGCCGCTGAGCAAGCCATACACGCGGCCGAGGTTGTTGTCCTCCTCATGATCCCAGCCGTAGGCGGTGACGAGGATGTCGGCCCCACCATCGCCGTCGATGTCGCCTGGCGCCCCCAGGTAGCGGCCCGCATAGTGCCGGTAGGTGGTGTCGTAGAGGCGCCACCAGGCGGTGGACAGGTCGCCCGACGCCCAGCCCGTGCCCGTCCCCAGCACGAGGAAGGCCGAGCCGGCATCGTCGCCCTCGAGACCGCCGTGCTCATAGCCGGGTGCGCCGATGAGAAGGTCGTCGTAGCCGTCGTTGTTGACATCTCCGGGGCCCACCAGCATCTGCCCCGCGCGACCCTGCTCATCGGGGCCGGTGAACATCATCTCGGCGTCGGCCGGGACCACGGCCTCTGCCAGGGAGTTGGCTGCGAAGAGGTAGATCTCGCCGCCATTCTTGGCCATGGCGTCGCCGTATGGAGACCCCATCGCGATGTCTGCGATGCCGTCGCCGTCGAGGTCGCCGGGGTTGGTGAGGCCGTAGCCGAGCTGGTCGCTCACGCTCTCGCCGTAGGTCACGCGGAAGTCGTCGGAGGTGCCCCCGCCGGGGATGAGGGTGACCGAGCCCTGGTTGTTGCCGGCCCGAGGGTCGCGCCGTGTGCCCACCAGCAGGTCGTGCAGACCGTCGCCGGTGACGTCGCCGAGGGGGGCGCAGGTCTGGCCGAGGTAGGCGTCGGCCTGGTCGAAGTTGTAGGTGAGCAGGGCGTTGTCGACGCCGCCGCTGTCGTCGGCGGTGGACAGGATGTGGACCACTCCTGCGTGGTCGTTGGCATCGGGACCGCCGGCCACGAAGTCCTCTGCGCCGTCGCCGTCCCAGTCACCGATGAAGCACAGGCTGGTGCCGACCGCACCGTCGACCTCCACCCCGGTCCAGGTGGGTTGGTCTTCAGGCCAGTCCTCCTGGCCTTCCGGCACCTGTACGCCCGACAGCAGGCCCACCGCGCCCTCGTCTGCCGGACCGGCGCCCACCGCTCCCACCAGCAGCTCGGGAATGCCGTCGCCGTCGAGGTCCTTGCTGGCGAGTCCCACGCTGAAGCCACCGGACTCGAAGCTCTCCAGCGAGCGGGCCGCGGTCTCTACGATGTGGACCGTGGCCTCCCCATCGCAGTCGCTGTCGAGGTCGTCGGCGAAGTCGAGGCGGTCGGGATGGACCGCGGGGTCGGTGTCGTCGCAGTCGCCGGAGATGGTGGCGCCGTTGGGCAGGCTCGCGCAGAACTCCCCGAGCACCACATCGGTCCCCCAGCCGTCGCCGTCGGCGTCCTCGAAGAGGAGCTCGCGGGTGAGGGGGTCGACGTCGGCGTCCTCGTCGTCGGAGAGGCCGTCGCAGTCGTCGTCGAGCTCGTTGCAGACCTCCTGGGCGTCGGGACTCACCAGCCAGTTGGTGTCGTCGCAGTCGGTGGCCTGGGGGACGGCCCCTGTGGTGTCTCCGCAAGCGTCGATGGCGGCCTCTGGGTCACCGTGGCCATCGCCGTCGGCATCGGTGTACCACGACAGTCCGGGCGCCCGGGTGCTGTCCAGGTCGTCGCAATCGCCGCCTTCGGTGATGTGGCCCAGCGGACGCAGGCAGCTGTCCACCTGCTTGTCGTCGTCTCCAAAGCCGTCGCTGTCGGCGTCTCGGAACCAGACCTGACCGGGGCGCTGCTCGGGGTCGGTGTCGTCGCAGTCGTCGCCGTTTGTGACCACGCCGGCATCCTCTGCACACCCGAGCTGCACGGTGTAGGGGTCGCCAAAGCCGTCGCCGTCGCCGTCGGCGAAGACCTCGATGGTGTCGCAGGAGGTCTGTTCGGGCGCCTCGCTGGTCTTGGCTTCGGGCTCACCACCGCCACAGCCAGCAAGCAGCACGAGGATGAGGCCACGGAACCGCATCACGCCTCCTCCAGCAAGGCCGCCACCGGTGGGGCCCGGTAGTCGCCGATGTCGTCGTCGATGCCGATGCTCTGGAGCAGGGTGCGTGCGATGTGGGCGTGGGTGACCAGCTCGCCCGCGGCGGACACCGCGCCGGTGTGGAGGTCGACGGGCTGGCTGAGCATGCCGTGGTCGGAGGTGGCACCGACCACCTGGCCGCCCTGGATGCCGCCTCCCAACAAGGCCATCGTGCCGACGATGTGGTGGTCGCGTCCGCCGCTGCTGTTGAGCACGGGCTCCCGCGTGAACTCGCTCATGCACACGATGGTGGTGTGGTCGAGCCAGCTCTGGCCGTCTCCGAATGGGGTGGATGCCAGCCAGGCGGCGAGCGCGGCCACGCTGTCCCAGCCCTGTCTCTGGAGGGGACCGGCCTCGGTCTGCCAGTCGGCGCCCTGGTGGGTGTCGAGGTTCTGGGCAGCGGCGAAGCTCACGCAGCGGGCGACGCCCTGGGTGAGGGCCTGGGCGGCCATGAGCGCGCGGGGGCCGCCGGGACCGGTCGCACCCGAGTCGACGCCAAAGGCCTCTCGCATGGCGGTCATGTCGCCGGTGCTCGACTCGAGGTCGAAGAGGTCTGCGATGCCGAGGTCCACGATGCCCCGGGCGGTGCGTCGGTTGGTGTAGATCTCCTGCAGCATCGCGGAGCTTGTGTTGGACTCCTGCTCGGCGAAGAAGGCCTCCAGAGCGGCCCGGGAGCCTGCCGACACGGCAGTGCCGCCGGGGGACAGCGCCTGGTAGAGGTCCTCGACCGTCTCGGTGGTGAGGCCAGCCGCCCAGCTCGGGTGTCCCACGTTGAAGGAGTCGAGACCACACACCAGGTTGGGAATCGGCTCGTTCTGTCCCAACAAGAAGGCCAACAGGGTGGCCACCGACGACGCCCGAACCGAGCTGCCGGCGGGCCGGATGCCCGTGAGGGCGTGTCGCCGAGCGACCTCGTGGGCCACCGACTCTCCTGCGAGCCCGCGCACCACTGCGAGGCGGTGGGCGTGGTCGGCCATGTCGCCGATGTAGGGCCCGAAGGTCATGCCGTCGACCGCGGTGTCCACCAGGAAGTCTTCGGGGGCGAGGCCCACGATTGTGTTGTAGGCGGGGTCGATGCCGGTCTCGCTGGCGAGACGCGCGGGGAAGTCGTCGGGGTTTCTGGGATCGAGGCCGAGCAGCATGTCCCAGCCGCCCTGGAAGTAGGCGAACACGAAGTAGCGGTCGGTGATGGTGGGGGTGCTGGCCCGCAGGAGGCCGGGCAGCAGGCCCGCGCTGGACAAGAGGCCGGCGCCGGCGAGCAGCTCGAAGAACCTGCGGCGGTGCAGGGGCGTTCGGTGGAGCATCGTTGGCCTCAGTACATGAAGAAGTCGGGGTGGGTGAACAGCGCCACGCACACCGTGTGCCAGGCCTCGTCGGTGGTCCCGGTGCTGCGGTAGACCGCGGCCCAGAGATCGACGTATGCGTCGACCACTGGGTCATCCTCGTCGATGGGGCGGCCCTGGATGCGCCAGCGCGCGCCGGCCACATTGGACCGCACCTCGGACCGCTCGGTGGAGGAGGGGTCGTCGACGCTGTGAAAGGTGGTGTCGGGCGCACCCAGCCACTGTGCACAGGTGTGGGCAGCGGCGTCATCCAGGAACTTCTGGAAGAGCACAGAGGGCGTGAGGTCGGTGGTGGTGCGGGTCTGGTAGTCGGCCACCCCGAGCGTGGCGGCGTAGGCGTCCCAGTCGGAGGTGTCGCCGTCCCCCCAGCGCACGCCCCCGGTGATGGACTCCATCGAGTCGCGCCCCTGGGCCACGGTCATGCGCTTGCGTTGGCGGGTGCTTGCATTGGATGTGTCGAGCTCGGGGATGGTGCCCACAGCAGGGTGGTCGACGCCGGGCAGGGTGGGGTCATCCGGGGTGGCGTCCACTGAAGATGTCGATGTAGAGGCTGTCTTGAGGTCGTCCCCCCCACACCCGAGGGCGAGGAGGAACACGGCGGCGGAGGTCCTCATTGCACACCTCCCCAGTAGGCTGGGCTCGTCACGACCGCGCGCACCAGGCTGCGGTAGTCCTCGTCAGCCGAAAAGGCGTCGGACCAGTCGCCGACCGCTGCGTCGTCGGGGGTGGCATGCAGCAGCCAGTCGGTGGTCTGGCGGACGGCGCAGCCCGCGAGGGAGCCGTCTGTGCGGGCGCGTTCGACCCAGGCGAGCGGGCCGGCGCCAGGATTGGCCGCGTCGTCGTGGAGCAGAAAGGCGTAGGGCTGGAAGGTGCCCACCCAGGCCGTCTCGTCGGGATGGCCGGCCTCGGTGATGTAGTGGTCGTCGCACACATCCGAGCAGCTGTTGCGGCAGTTGACGCAGTCGTCGTCGAAGATGGGGTGGGTGTCCGCAGGCAGATGGACGGCGCCCGCCTGCGCCCAGCGACCCCAGTAGGCGGCCCAGGGTTCGAGGCGGGTGTGGCAGTCGAGGCAGCCGTCGCGCACCTGCAGGTTGGGGGTGGGCAGGGCATCGATGTCGGTGGAGGCGGGTGCCGACTCGGTGGGCAGGAACTCCGAACACAGAAAGCCGCCGTAGAAGCGGTTGGCGCGGCCTCGGTTGGTCTGGTGGCGCAGCAGCCAGCCCGGGGCGGTGAGCACGCCGGCGTGGTGGTCGGGAAGGGCGACCGGGGTGAGGGTGCGGTCGGCGTAGTCGAGCTCGGGCAGAGTGGCGATGTCGACGGGCGACTCGTAGTCGTCGGGGCGGAAGGCCGCGAGGTGGCGGAAGAAGTGGGCCGAGGCGCCGTCCACGTACAGGGTGTTGCCCGAGAAGATGGTGCTGTAGGGCGCATCGCTGTCGAGCATCTGCCGCACCCGCTTGTCGATGTCGGACTCGAAGGCGGCTTCGATCTCGTCCTCCACTGCCACCGGCATGCACCACTGCAGGTCGGGACCGCAGCCGCAGGTGGGGTCGCTCTGGGCGGACGGGGTGCTGCAGTCGACGCCCGCATCGGACACGAGCTGGGTCTGGGCATCGAGAGCGCAGACCTGCACCGGGTTGTCGGGGTCCCAGTAGGGGGAGACCCACACCCAGCCCTCGGAGATGGAGCCGTCGCCGTTGTCGGTCCAGCTCAGGGGTCGGTTCTCGGCATCGACCTCGGCCTCCGCCTCGCCGCAGTGCAGCTGTCGCTGGCCCCGCATCGCGTTGGCCCGGGAGCTCACGAAGTAGATGCCGTTCCTGCGCGACAGGCGCCGGCTGTTCATGACGTTGAGCTCCAGCACGTTCCAGAAGCGCTCCTGGTGCCTGGCCACGACGATGTCGGTGAAGGCGGCGCTGGCCAGCCAGGCGTCGAGGGTGGCGTCGTCGAGTGTGCCGGCAGCCTCGATGGCGGCCAGCTCCTCCGCGGAGGGCACCACCCCGCGCACATCGAGAGAGACCGCGCGCACGTAGCCGTGGAGGTCTCGGGTGGAGGCGTCGGCCCAGGGGTCGTCTGCCGCGTGGGCGGCGAGCAGGCTGACGAGGAGCAATGGGGTCATTCGAAGCCTCCGTGCTTCCAGGCGCGGATGCGGACGATGTCGTCGTCGGAGAGGGGTGGTCCGCCCAGGGGCATCTCGCCCGAGCTGACCAATGCGATGATGTCGTCGATGTGAACGCGCCAGTCGTCGGCAGTCTCGAGTCGGGTGACCGTGTCGCCGGCGTGGCAGGAAAGGCAGTGGGCCTCGGATATCTCCGCGATGTCCGCCCACTGGGTCTCGGGAAGGCTGCCCACCCACAGCGGCCAGGTGGCGATGTGGTCGCCTTGCTCCGACTCGGTGAGAAAGCGCAGCTCGTGGGCACCACCGGTGAGGCTGTCGGGGTCGAGGGACAGGCCGTAGGGGTGGGTCTGCACCTCGATGGCCTGGGCGTCGACCCAGGCGGACAGGCCGGTGAGGGAGTCGGGGTCGGACGGCAGCAGCAAGACGTCCTGCCGGACCTCCAGGCTGTCTGGCAGGCCGACCACCGCGACAGGGCGGCCCACCGAGTGTCTCAGCAGACCGGCGTCGGTGGCCTGGAGCAGGCGCCCCAACGGGTCGATGGCCGTGGAGTGGCTGGTGGTCGGGAGGACATGTTCGGTGAAGGACAGGCCGGACTGGTGCCAGGCGAGGCCGTCCCCCAACAGCCAAAGGTGTGGACCGACGAGGGCGTGGACGGTGCCGGGCAGGTCGACCTCCATCGGGGGACCTTCGGCGCTCGCAGTGTAGGTTGTGTCGCCGCTGATGACCCACAACAGGCTGTTCTCGTCGACTGTGATGGCATCGATGGGACGGTCCCAGCGCCAGTCTACCCGGAGGGCTCCGTCGCCCCGGGCAAGGGCCAGCAGCGTGGGGGTGGACAGGTAGAGCATGTCGGTGGTGGCCGCGAAGGCGTGGATGGCGGACACCCCCTCCACCTGCACCTCATACACGCTGTCGTCGACCGCCTCGAACAGGCGTCCGGCGCCGTGCAGCCACACCGAGCCACCGGCCACCTCGATGGTCTCGACAGGAACCGGGATCCCGAGCTCGAAGGGGGTCGGGGCGTCGCCCACGAGGACCACCAGCTCGCCGTCGAGGGCCAACCAGTCCACGCCGTCGACGTGTGCGCCCGCCACTGCATTGGCATCGGCCAGCCACAGCTCCGAGGGGCCCGATTCATCGACCAGCCAGGCTGCGCCTTCCCGCACACACACCCTGCGGTGGGGCTGGAGGGTGGCGAAGGTGCTGCAGTCCGCCAGGGACTCTGTGAGGAGGCTGCCCGCCACGATCGAGGGCGCGACCGTGAGCGGGGGACTGGCGGCGGTGTCCTCGGTGGTCTCCGCCACCTGCTTGGATGGCCCGTCCGCCTGGGCGCACGCTCCAAGGCACACCGCGACGGATGCAACAGCAGCTGCGCGGAGGGGCTGCATGGGACTCCCGAGGAAC
>Ga0213840_1000685_pt1 | contig 39900 bp, 30 predicted proteins | sample SWPATP22_FD_160132 | JGI IMG/M metagenome (GOLD analysis project Ga0213840, IMG submission 160132) | Coastal seawater microbial communities from Marineland, Florida, United States - SWPA TP2 #2 | ecosystem: Environmental > Aquatic > Marine > Coastal | place: USA: Florida | collected 2016-08-14 | reverse complement strand
GGGCGTCTGGGGCGCTCATCCGATGAGAACGCCCGCGATGGTGCCGGTCATGAAGGCTGCGAGCGAGCCCCCAATCATGGCGCGCAGGGCGAGGTCGGCGAGGTCACCCATCCGCTTCGGGGCGATGCCGCCGATGCCGCCGAGCTGGATGCCGATGCTGGCGAAGTTGGCGAAGCCGCACAGGGCGTAGCTGGCGATGATGGACGAGCGCTCGGAGATGACCGGTACCTCTGCGCCCACCATCTGGCCGAGGTTGATGTAGGCGTAGAGCTCGGTGAGCACGATCTTCTGACCGAGCAGGGTGCCGACGACTCCGCACTCGGACCAGGGGACACCCATGATGAAGGCGATGGGCGCGAACAACCAGCCGAGGATCATGGCCATGCTGAGCGGCGCATCGCCCGGAATGGGGACGAGACCGAGGCCGTAGTCGACCATGGCGACCAGACCCACGAATGCGATGAGCATGCCGGCCACGTTGATGGCCAGGCGGGTGCCCTCTGCAGCCCCTTGAGCAGCCGCCTCGAGCACGTTGCGGGCGCTCTTTTCGACCTCCATCTCCAGCGCGCCCGAGGTCGTGGGGGTGCCGTCTTCCGGGTAGAGGACCTTCGAGATGGCCAGGGCCGCCGGTGCGGACATGATGGACGCCGCCACGAGGTGCCCCGCGATGCCGGGGATATTACCCAAGAAGCCCACATAGACGGCCATCACGCCGCCCGCCACGGTCGCGAAGCCGCCGGTCATGACCGCGTGGAGCTCCGACTTCGTCATGTCCTTCACGAAAGGCCCGATGACCAGCGGTGCCTCGGTCTGTCCGACGAAGATGTTGGCGGCCGCCGACAGGGACTCCGCCCCCGAGGTGCCCATCGTCCGCTGCATCACCCAAGCGACCGCGTAGACGAGCTTCTGCATCACGCCGATGTGGTAGAGCACGCTCATCAGCGACGAGAAGAAGACGATGGTGGGCAACACGGCGAAGGCCATGTTCACCAACGGAAAGGACAGGCCGTCCATCGGCACGGGCTCGCCCGAGGGTCCGATGATGGAGTGGGGCACGAAGCTCGCGAACACGAATTTGGCGCCTTCGTCCGCGAAGCCGATGAGCGTGTTGACGCCCTGGTCGACGACGGTCTTGAAGACCTCCTGCAGCATCGGGCTGAGCACCACGACGCCGAAGATGAGCTGAAGCGTCACCCCCCACGCCACCGGCTTCCAGTTCACCGCCCTGCGGTTCTTGCTCATCAACCAGGCGAGCCCGATGAGAATGGGGATGCCCAGCAGGGAGATGCCTCGATCGAACAGAGTCGTCTCGGCAGGTAGGAATGCGGCGACCGTAAACATGCCGCGCATTCAAGCACAAGCCGCAGGCCGCTTCCACCGAAGGAGCGCGCCACCTCGTCGCCTGCTCATCCGAAGCCAACCCCACAGCGGGACTGGCCGGTGTGTCGGGTTACGCGCGCCTTCCTCAGGTTGACACCCCCATCGGAGAGCCCATGACCGCTCCTTCCACCGCTTCCCAGCCACCTCCGCTGCCGTCGGAGAGTGGGCTCCCCGCCCTCGATGGCGCCGGACTGAAGGGACTGTACCGGGAGATGCTGCTGGTGCGCCGCCTCGAAGAGCTGGCCGCCAAGGCGTACACCCAGCGGAAGATCCTTGGCTTCTGCCACCTATACATCGGCCAGGAATCGGTGGCGGTGGGCGCTGCAGCCGCCACCCGCGGCGAGGACTACTGGCTGGCCGCCTACCGTGAGCATGGCCACGCCCTCGCCAAGGGCACCAGCGCCCGCGCAGTGATGGCCGAGATGTTCGGCAAGGAGACCGGCTCCTCGAAGGGACTCGGCGGCTCCATGCACATCTTCGACGAGCCCAACCGCTTCCTCGGTGGCTACGGCATCGTCGGCGGCCACGTCCCCCTCGCCAACGGCATCGGCTGGGCGATTCGGGCCCGCGGCGAAGATGCCGTGTGCGTGTGTTTCTTCGGCGACGGCGCAGCCAACCAGGGCGCCTTCTTCGAGGCCCTGTGTCTCGCCCAGCTCTACAAGCTGCCCTGCGTGTTCATCTGCGAGAACAACTTCTACGCCATGGGCACGGCGCTCCACCGCCAGTCGGCAGTCACCGAGATGAGCCTGCGGGCCGCCGGTGTGGGCATGGCCCGCGAGACCTTCGAGGGCTTCGATGTGGAAGAGGTCCGCGAGCGAGTCGGACGCGCAGCCGCCTACGCACGCTCTGGCCAGGGTCCCGTCCTGCTGGAGATTGTGACCTACCGCTACCGCGGCCACTCCATGTCCGACCCCGCCAAGTACCGGCCCTCGGGCGAGCTCGATGAGCGCAAGGAGTCCGACCCCCTCAAGATCACGCGCAAGCGCCTGGTCGACGACTTCGGCGTCACCGAAGCGGAGCTCGCGGAGATCAAGGCGTCGGTCGAGGCCGAGTGCAAAGACGCCGTCCAGTTCGCCGAAGAGAGCCCCATTCCCGACCCCGCGACGCTCTACGACTACACCTACGCGCCCCAGACCACGTCGATGGGCACGGGCGACGATGCGCCGGTGCACAAGTTCGACAAGGCGCCGGCACTCGCCATTCCGGGCGTCGACCATCCTGCAATCGAGGGAGGCGCCTGATGGCCAGGCTCCAGATTCGCGAGGCCCTGCGCCGCGCCATGGTCGAGGAGATGCGTCGCGACGACCGCATCTTCCTCATGGGCGAGGAAGTGGCCCACTACAAGGGCGCCTACAAGGTCAGCCAGGGCATGCTCGAAGAGTTCGGTCCCCACCGCGTGGTCGACACCCCCATCTCCGAGGGTGGCTTCGCTGGTCTCGGCGTGGGTGCGGCCATGGTGGGCATGCGTCCCATCATCGAGTTCATGACATGGAACTTCTCGCTCGTGGCCTACGACCAGGTCATCAACAGCGCGGCGAAGATCTACCAGATGAGCGGCGGACAGCTGAATGTCCCCGTGGTCTTCCGCGGTCCCAACGGCGCGGCGGAGAACCTCGGCGCCCAGCACTCCACCTCGGTGGACAGCCTCTACGCCCACTTTCCCGGCCTCAAGGTCGTCACCTATGCCGACGCCCACGACGCCTACGGGCTGCTCAAGGCCGCGATTCGCGACGACAACCCCGTGTGCTTCCTCGAAAGCGAGATGACCTACGGCCTCAAGGGCGAGGTGCCCGACGAGGAGTTCATCATCCCGCTCGGTCAGGCCAACGTCCGCCGCACCGGGGCCGACGTCACCTTGGTGAGCTGGGGCAAGCCGGTCCTGTGGCTCAAGGACACCGTCGCCGAGCTCGAGAAGCAGGGCGTCGACGTCGAGTTCATCGACCTGCGCAGCCTGCGTCCCCTCGACCACAAGACCCTCTTCGGCTCCGTCGCCAAGACCGGCCGCTGTGTCGTCGTCCATGAAGGCCACCTGTTCGCCGGCGTCGGTGCAGAAATCGCCGCCCGCGTGCAGGAAGCCTGCTTCGACCACCTCGAAGCCCCCGTGTTGCGCGTCACCAGCCGTGATGTCCCGCAGCCCTACGCCACCAACCTCGAAAAGCTGGTGATGCCCTCGAACGAGCGGGTCATCGACGCAGTCCAGCGCGTCCTCGGGAGGGCCTGATGGCCGAGATCTTCGTGATGCCCCAGGCCACGCCCACCATGGAAGTGGGCACCATCGCCGTCTGGCGAAAGGCCGCCGGCGACAAGCTCACCGCCATGGATGTCCTCGCCGAGGTGGAGACCGACAAGGCCACGATGGAGATCGAGGTCTTCGACGATGGCGTGCTGTTGGCCATTCTCGTGGAGGAAGGCGCCGACGTCCCCGCCGGTGCGCCCATCGCCATCATCGGTCAGTCGGCCGACGAGGACTTCTCCGAGCTCCTCGAGCAGGCGAAGTCCGGCGCCGCAGCTGCCCCCGCTCCTGCAGCGAAGGCCGCCCCGGCGCCCGAAGCCGCCGCACCGGTCGCAGATGCCCCGAAGAAGGCCGCGGTGGCCGGACGCGCCGGACTCACCCCCTTCACCTGGCAGGGCCAGGAGCTGCCCGACGCCATCATGGAGATGCCGGAAGGCTTCAGCTACGAAGCCCCTGTCGCCGAGGTGGGGGAGGCTCCCCGCTCCGTGCGTGCCGCGCCCGCCGCTCGTCGCACCGCCCGCGAGCTCGGGGTCGACCTCACCACCGTCTCCGGCACCGGTCCCCGCGGTCGGGTGCTGCGGGAGGATGTCGAGAAGGCCCACGCCAAGCCCGTTGTGGCCGCAGCGCCTGCGGGTCCCGCCGACGAGGTCATCCGCAACTCGCAGATGCGGAAGACCATCGCCAAGCGCCTGAAGGCCGTCTACCTCGACGCCCCGGTCTTCTTCCTCACCGCGCAGTTCAAGTGCGACGCCCTCGTCACCTTCCGCAGCCAGCTCAAGGCCGCCGGGGTGAGGGTGTCCTACAACGACCTCGTGATGAAGGCCAGCGCCAAGGCCCTGCGCGACGTGCCCGCCGTCAACGCCTCCTGGGGCGAAGCCGCCATCACGCGCCATGGCTCCGTCCACATCGGCATGGCTGTGGCGCTTCCCGGCGGCCTCATCACCCCGGTCATCCGGAATGCCGACCAGAAGGGTCTGTCCGCCATCGCCACCGAGACCCGCGACCTCGCCGGCCGGGCCCGCGACATGAAGCTGGGTCCCGACGAGTACACCGGCAGCACCTTCACCATCTCCAACCTCGGGATGATGGGCATCGAGCAGTTCACGGCCATCATCAACCCCCCCGAGGCGGTGATCCTGGCGGTGGGTTCGATGCAGCAGGAGCCCGTCGTGGTCGATGGTCAGCTGTCCGTTGGCTGGCGGATGAAGGTCACGCTCACCTGCGACCACCGTGTGGTCGACGGTGCTCTGGGCGCGGAGTTCCTCCAGGCGGTGCGTCGCTACATCGAGACCCCCGCCTTGCTCGCCACCTGAGGCAAGCCTGCAGTCCCCGTCGCCGGGCCCACCACAATGGGCTCGGCGTCGTCGTTCTCGGAGGACGGCATGCACATCTGCATCGTCTGCAGCGCCCACGGCTTCGGGCACGTCACCCGGCAGCTCGAGGTCGCCCGTCGCTTGATGGCCCGGGGGACGGAGGTGACCCTCTTCACCGCAGCCCCGGAAGCCGTGGTTCGAGAGTGGACGCCCGACATCGAGATGGTGCCCTGGACCGCAGATGTGGGCATCGTCCAAGCGGACAGCCTCACCGAAGACCACGCGGCGACCGTGCAGCTGGTCCAGCAGCGCAGCACATCCGAGCGGGTGCACACGCTGGCCCAGGCGCTGTCGACCCGGAGGCCCGACCTGGTCGTGGCAGACTGTCCCCCCATCGCCTTGGAGGCAGCCCGTCGCGCCGGGATCCCGGCAGTGGCCGTCGGCAACTTCACCTGGCCCTGGATCTACCGAAACACTCCAGGGCTCGACACCTGCGCCGACCTGCTCGAGCCCTGGCAGCACCCCCACCCCGCCGCGAGCTTGTGGCCCGGCCCCGGGATGCCCGGCTTCGCCAGCGTCAAGGCATTCGGTCTGGTGGGACGCAAGGCCACCGACGTCCCCGACCTCGCCCCCGGCCATGTGCTGGTGAGCTTCGGCGGGCTCGGGCTCGCCGACCTGAACGACCGCCTACCGGTCATTGCCGGCGTCCGCTGGCTGCTCGCACCGCCGATGCCCGCGCTCGACCGACCCGACTGCACCTGGCTGGAGGGCGTCCCCTACCCCGCCCTGGTCGCCGCATCCGAAGTGGTCGTGACCAAGCCAGGCTACGGCATCTTCGCCGAGACGGCCCTCAACGGCGCCCGCTTGCTCTGGGTCCCCCGCGGACACTTTCCCGAGGCCCGCTTCATCACCCGGGCGATGGAGGAGCGGGGCGACCGACGCGTGGACCTCGCCGCCGGTGCGTCCCCCGCCGACTGGCGCAAAGCCTTGTCCCTCGCAGTTCCACGACGGATGGCAGAGCCCCGGCCTGCACCCATCCCAGACACCGCCACCGACCAGCTCGTGGCGTGGCTCCTGGGCTCAGCCCACTGACTCGCGCAGGGGGAGCAGCTCCGACTCGGGGATGGCCGCCACCTGGCTGGCGTCGCGGCGCACGAGGTCGCAGAGGTGCTCGAGCGGCAGGTCATTGGGGTCGGTGCCGAAGGGGTCTTCAATCTCCACGCCGGCCTCTTCGATGCCCAGCATGGCGAAGGCGACCATCGCGGTGACGGGGATGACCATCCACTCCATCATCGGCACCAGCACGACCGGCAGGGTGAGCAGGTAGAACGCGAGCAGCTGCCTGATCTGGACCACGTAGGCGAAGGGCACGGGCGTCTTCAGGATGCGCTCACAGGCTTCCTGGTGCTCCACGAGTTTGGTGATGGCGCCTTCCAGCTCACGGCCCAAGGCGGCGGGCAGCTCGCCCGATGTGATGTGGCGGGCCACCCAGCGGGACATGAGGGTGGCGAGGTAGAGCGGTGGATCTGCGCGGCGGGCGGCAGCGGCGGCCTGTTCCTCGCCGAGAATAGCCTGCAGCTCGGCGTCGTCGACTTCCCGACGAAGGTGCTGCTTGAGGGACACCGCGTATCCGTGGACCAAGGGAGCCAGCGGTCCTGTGTCGCCGATGTGGGCCTTGGCGACGCGCAAGAGGTTGCGTGCAGACGCGATGATGCCGCCCCAGCGCTTTCGCCCCTCCCAGTAGCGGTCGTAGCTGGCGTTGGTGCGGAACACGAGGAGCATGCCCATGGCCACACCCACGAGAGAGTGGGCGAGCGCGCCGAAGTCGGGCATCGGGATGGTGCGACCGGCCGCCGCGATGGTGACGATGCCGGCCCAGCCTGCGTAGGCGAGGATGCGGGTGCGCAGTCGCGACAGGACGGTGCCGCGCCAGACCAGGGTGGTGCCCGCCCAGTGCCCCTGTTCGTAGTCGATCATGGTGATTCCTCGGTCGGGGCCGCACCCCGTCGAACGTCGCCTTGCTTAGCCGATTGGCCTGCGAGGGCGCTGCAGTGCTCCGTCACCCAGCGGGCCTCCGCAGCGGCCGTGAGCGGTCCGAGGGTCCAGGCGGGCTGTCCGCTGTGGAGCACCCGCTGACCCGCCGGCTTGCCACAGATACCCGCCCGGTCCCGCCGAGCGACCACCTGCAGCATGTCGAAGACGTGCCGGTCGAGGGCATCCCGGCAGCCGGGCTCCGACAGCAGCCCGGAGCAGCCCGCCTCGTCGAGCGTCTGTCCCTCTCCGGCGAGCTCTCGCCAGCGGATGCGCCAGAACTGGTTGGGTGCATCGGGCAGGGCCTGGACCTCCATGAAGCCGTGGAGGACCTGCTCGGCCACGGCATGGGGCTTGTGCAGGGTGTTCTCGGCGGCGTCCTGGAGCAGGTGCCACGCGCAGTGCCGGCGAAAGCGTGACGTCACACATGTGGCCAGAGCCGCGTCGAGGTCGCCCGTCCGCCCGATGCGCTCGGCCATGAGAAAGCGGCACTCGTCCTGCCAGACCTCTCCATCGACGGTGTCGCAGTCTGCGGGGTCGAGCCGGGCGAAGCGCTCGGTGATGGTGACCTGGCAGTCCCCGCGCACGCTGGGGTCGGCGATGTGGTCGCAGGAGGCGCGGGCTGTGGCGTAGTTGGGAGCGGAGGACAGAGCGCGGGCGTAGGCCTCGGCCTCGGTGGGGGGCGAGGCGCAGCCGGCGACCAGCAGCAGTGCAGCCGTCCTCAAGACTCGACCTCGGGAATGGCCTGCTGGTGGCGTTGTCCGAGCCCAGCATAGTCGAGGCCCCCCAGGCGGGACAGCGGGTCGAGGGCCACCGAATCGACGAGCAGTCGGCCGTCCTCCTCCAGCACCACAGCATCGTCGAGGTGGAAGCCGAGAATCTGTCCGACCAGCAGATGGGCGGTGCCCAGGTCGTGTTGGTGAATGAGCCGGCACTCGGCCACCGCGCGGGCCTCCGCTGGGAAGGGGGCGTCGACGAAGCGACCAGGCAGCGGGGTGAGACCGGAGGCGAGGAATTCGCTTCCAGCGTGCCGGGCGGCGGTGTGGGCGACCTGTCCGATGTGGCCCACCGACGGAATGGAGACCGTGAAGACACCCGTGGACAGGATGTTCTCCGCGGTGTCCTTCAGCTTGTCCCTACCGGCCCGGGCCACCGAGATGGCCAGCGAAGGCGGCTTGCTGGTGACGCCCATGAAGAAGGAGAAGGGCGCAAGGTTTTCGGTCCCGTTGGCCGAGCGGGTGCCCACCCAGGCGATGGGACGGGGGACGATGAGGCTCGTCATCAGCCGGTAGAGCGCGCGACCCCGCAGGGTGCTGGCATCGATCTGCATGGGGACTCCGGTGGGACCGTCCAGGACTCGGAGCCCAGGTTAAGCCGCCGGCCATGTTGCTTCCCGTCGTCCGCTCCTGGCACCGGTCCACCCGAGGTGCCCTCTCCGCCCTGATGCTGGGCCTGCTCGTGGCCTGTGCCGCAGACGATGCGGGGCCAGCCACCCCTGGGAGTCCCTCAGCCGCCGCCGCCGCCGAGGCTGCCGAGATCGCCAAGGAAGCCGAGGCGCTCGAAGCTCTGGCCCGTGAGGTGACCGCCGAGATGGACGGCGCCCGCCGCCGGGTCGACCAGGGGGAGCGCACGGTGGAGGAGGAGGCCAAGGCCATCCGCGACAAGGTCGCCGTGTTGAATGAGCGCCACGACGCACTCCAGGCCCGCATCAAGGCGTGGGAGGACGGCCTGCACACCGCTTCGGGCGACCCAGCCTGGCCCCAGGACCCCGTCAAGGGCAAGCGGTAGGCCTCAGTCGGTCACTTTGCTGCGCACGACCGCTTCCACGCCCACAGTCGCAGTCTGCATGGCCTCGAAGTCGAGGCGCGCGACGGGCCCGGAGAAGTCGACGGTCATGGCATCGAGGGTGGCGTCGCCCAGCGACAGCGATTCGCCCCCGAGGATGACGCCGCCGACGATGTTCTCAGCAGGAATGGGCGGACGTTCCGCCAGCGCACTTCGTCCGGCGTCGCCCTCCCATGCGCAGAACAACAGCGTGCGTGCCGGGGGACGCCGCACATCCCAGGCCTTGGCAAGCGAGATGACCATCGCCATCGCAGTAGTGGAGCGTCCGGGGTCGGCGGGGTCGTCGTGGGCGCCGATGAGCACGGTCTCCCCTGCCCTGCCGTCCTTTCGACCACACACCACCTTCGCGCCGCCGGTGTCTCGGTAGCTGCGGCCGTAGGCGGGCACGGTCTTCATCTGGCGCAGCCGGTCGCCGAAGCTCGCCCAGGCTGCAGACGGTCTCGGCTTGCCGGGCGCGCGGTCCTTCTTCTCGGCCTCCAGGATGAAGGCGTCGCGCTGGAGGTCGGCCATGGAGATGGCGTCAGGACCACCCTTCGGGACCTCCACCCCCACCGACTCGGCCTTGCAGCCCAAGGCGAGAACCGTAAGCCACAGCCACTTCACTGGATGTATCCGTGCACCCGGAACCACCGCACGGCCTTGTCGACCGCACCGGCGATGTCGTTTTGTGGCACCCCCAGCTCGTCGACGGCGCGACGGGCCGTGCGGTACCGCTCCTCCTGCATCGCGACCAGCACCCGAGGGTCGAGGCCAGCGAAGCGGTGGGGGTTCTGCGCATGGAGCACGCCCCCCACCCGTCCGGCGAGGTCGATGGCCAACCGCGGGACCGGGAAGCGTGGAACCGGCTTGCCCAGGGCTTCGGCGCACATCGCCATGAACTCGCGGTAGCTGAGGTTGTGGGCGCCCAGCAGGTAGCGCCGGCCGGAGCGTCCTTTCTCGAAGGCGAGGATGTGGCCCAGTGCGCAGTCGTCGGCGTCCATGAAGCACTTGCCGCCGCGGGGGAACACCGGCACCCACGGCGACTTCGAGATGGAGACGAGCAGCTGCCCGCTGGTGGGCTTGATGTCCCAGGCGCCCACGATGTAGTCGGGGTTGACCACCACCGCCTCGACCGTCTTCCAGCCGCAGGCCATCTGCTCCGCCTGCACCTTGGTGTCGTGGTAGGCGCGCAGGGCCGTGCCAGGGGGACCATAGACGCGATGGGCGTCGAGTAGGGTGTCCTCGTCGCCTGGAGCTTCCCGAGAGCCGAAGCCCACAGTGATGCTGGAGCTGCACACGACCATTCTGCGGATGCCCACCTTGTCGGCGGCCCGGAGCAGTCCGCGGGTGCCGAAGACGTGGACCTGGCGCATCCTCGCGATGCCACCCGGGCTGGGGTCGAACAGCCCGGCGACATGGTAGACGGCCTCACAGCCGTCCATCGCGCGGGCCAGGCCCTCTACAGACTCGGCGTCATCGCCCAACGACACCTGGTGCAGGTGCAGATCGAGGCCCTCGATGGTGGGCTTGGGCTTGCGGATGACGCAGTGGACCTCGTCGCCGCGCTCGAGCAGCAGCCGCACGAGGTTGGCGCCGATGAAGCCGGTGGCGCCTGTCACGAGGACCTTCATCTCACTCCGAGGGCACGGGTCGCGCACAGACCATGGCCTATCGACCGCGGACGAACAGCTCCTTGCCGATGATCATCCGCTGGATCTGGCTGGTGCCCTCGTAGATCTGGAAGATCTTGGCATCCCGCATGAGCTTCTCGACCGGGTACTCCTTGCTGTAGCCGTAGCCGCCGTAGACCTGAACGGCGTCGGTGGCGACCTTCATGGCCATGTCGGCGCAGAAGGCCTTGGCCATCGACGACTGCATGGTGTTGCGCACCCCCGCATCCTTGAGCTGGGCGGCTTGCCAGCACAACAGGCGCCCGGCGTCGATGTTCATGGCCATCTCGGCAATCATGAAGTTGACGGCCTGGTGCATGGCGATGGGCTTGCCGAAGGCGCGGCGCTGCATGGCGTACTCCATCGAGTACTCCATGGCGGCCCGGGCGAGGCCGACCGCAGCGGCGGCGACGCTGGGGCGCGTGTAGTCGAAGGCGGCCATGGCGAGCTTCCAGCCGTCGCCTTCACGGCCAACCATGTTTTCGGCGGGCACCTCGACGTTGGTGAAGGTGATGCCGCGGGTGTCGCTGGCACGCTGGCCGAGGTTCTTCTCCTTGGCGCCCACCTCGACGCCGTCCCAGTCGGCTTCCACGATGAACGCGGTCATGCCGCCGCGGGCCTTCTTCTCGGGGTCGGTGAGGGCCACCACGAAGAACCACTTCGCCACGCCGGCGTTGGTGATCCACATCTTCGAGCCGTTGAGGATGTACTTGTCGCCCTTCTTCACGGCGGTGGTGCGCATGCCCTGCACGTCGGAGCCGGCGCCGGGCTCGGTGACGCCGTAGGCGCACATCTGCAGCTCCTCGGTCATGGGCGCGAGGTACTTGTGCTTCAGGGCGTCGCTGGCGCCGAGAATGACGGGCTGCTGGGCGAGACCGTTGGCCTCCATCGCGGTGCCGATGCCGGTGCAGCCCCAGGCCAGCTCCTCGGCGAGCAGGATGCCATCGAAGGCCGACAGCTCGAGACCACCGTGGTCGGCTTCGACATGGGTGTTCATCAGGCCGATCTCATGGGCCTTCTTGAGGACTTCCCAGGGGTATTCGCCGGTCTCGTCGTGGTGCGGGGCCGCGGGACGGATCTCGTGAAGGGCGAATTCGCGGGCGAGCTCGCGGAGCGCCTGCTGTTCGTCGGAGAGCTGGAAGGACACGGACATGGAGGGCCTCGGGTCTGGGACAACTGCGATGAGGAGGGAGAAAGGGACATGCGCATTAGCCCCCTGCCCCCCGCTGGTCACCCCGGGCTCGCCACTCGGATTCATGGCGTTACGGGCCGGGTCCTCTGGAGCAGCCATGTCCTCGCCTGTCACCATCGTGCCGACCCCGAATCCCGATGCCCTCATGTTCCGAGTGCAGGAAGTGCTCGTGCCCATGGGCACCTTCGAGTACAAGCGCGGCGACGACACCGCCGACGCTCCCCTCGCCCGCGCCCTGATGGCCTTCGACGACATCGAGCTCATCCTCATCGCCCCCCGCTTCGTGACGGTGCGCAAGCACGCCGAGAGTCGGTGGACGGAGCTCGAGAACAACGTCGAGACCACTCTGATCGACTTTCTGGGTTCCGGCGAGATGGCGGTCTTCGAAGCCCCGGAGCCCGCTGAGGCCAAGGCCGAGCGCACCGAGATCGAAAAGCAGATCCTCGAGCTGCTCGACGAGGAGATTCGTCCGGCCATCGCGATGGACGGCGGTGACGTCGCCTTCGAGGGCTTCGAGGACGGCACGGTCTACCTTCGGCTCGTGGGGGCCTGCGGCACCTGCCCGTCGTCGGTGACCACGCTGAAGATGGGCATCGAGCGCCTGCTGGTCGAGGAGATCGCCGAGGTGGAGCGGGTGGAGAATGTGGATCCACTGCCCCAGGCCCACAACCCCTACGGCCTGTAGAGCACGCGACAGGGGGTGGCAGGGGGTCGCCGTAGGCGAGACTCAGCGAAGCTGAGGCCGAGCGGCCCTGGGGAGACTCGCTTGCGAGGCTCGACAGGTCTCCAGCCGCGAGCCCCCGAATACACCCGGTCCGAGCGCAGCGAGGAGTCGCCCAGAGCAGACTCCCCTACAAGAAGGTGCGCGGACGCCAGACATCGCGGAGACGCTCCTGACTGGTGCGCAGGTGCACGGGGTCGACGTAGAGACGACTGATGGTGACGCCTTCTTCGCCGCCGTGCAGGGTGCGGGAGGCATCGGCGAGTCGGCGGGCCACAGGCTGGCCGCGTTCGACGAGGTAGAGGGCGGGCTTGGCGGGGTCGGTGGCCATGAGCATGCGACCGCGCAGAGTGGTGGCGATGACGTCGATGCCGGCGCTTCGGAGGATGTCTGCGCGCTGGCGAAGGGCGCAGTCCTCGGCGGGCTGGTGGGACTCGAAAGCAACCTTGTAGGGCTGGTTGTCGCGGATCCGACGCGCGAAGGGGGCGGGGTCGGCACGCAGCTTCGCCCACATCCAGGCGTCGTCGGTGTCGAGGTAGGCGTCGAGGTCGCCGGGAAGCCGGAATCCATCGGCCGCCACACCGTCCTCCACGTAGCGACGCAGCATCTCCTCGTAGGCCACCGACTTCTGGTGGAAGTACACCATCAAGAACATGTGGAATCGGGCCACGAGGTAGTCGTCGAAGGCGTAGAGCGCGCGGTTGTCGAGGGCGAGGCAGACCCGGCCCTGCTCATCGACGTGACGCGTGAGGCTCGAAATGAGCCAGTGGACGTCAATCTGACCGTAGCGGGCGCCGGTGTAGTAGGAGTCGCGCACGAGGTAGTCGAGCCGGTCGACGTCGAGGTCGGAGCTGATGAGCTGGGACAGGAGGGGGCGGACGTCGAAGCCGTTGTCGACGAAGAAGTCGTCGTTGACGACCACATGGGGGTTGATGAGCGCCGCGACATGCTCGGGACCGAACGGGAAGGTGCGCCGAATGGTCTCGGCGAGGTCGGTGCCGGTGAGGATGCCGATGGTGTAGTCTTCGTGATGTGCGCGCTGGTCGAGTCTCTGGGCGACAGCCTCCGGTTCGTAGGTGGTGATGCCGAGCTCGCGTAGCGGGGGCATCGCGAATTCAGCGGCGTGGCTGTAGGGCGCGTGTCCGAGGTCGTGGCAAAGGGCAGCCAGGCGGACGCAATGGCGCAGCGCCCGGCGCTTGGAGCCGGAGGTGAACGGCTGGTCGCGAAAGCACTGGTCGAAGGCCTGCCCCGCGAGGTGCATGGCGCCGAGGGAGTGGACGAAGCGCGTGTGTGTGGCCCCGGGAAAGGGATGGTGGGAGAAGCCAAGCTGACGCACGCCGCGCAGGCGTTGGACGGCCCGATGCGTCACGACGCGCTTTTCGTGCAGATCGATGCGGACGGCGCCGTGGACGGGGTCGCGAATCTCGTTGGCCGGTGGGGCGGGCTGCTCCATGGGACCTCCCAGCCGCGTGCTATGCCGGGGGCACGGGCCCGCCCACGGCAAGGCGCGGGTCGGACGGCGCGGTCGGCGAAAACGACGTCGTGGCCGTGTCTGAGGTCTGGCCTCGGGGAGTTCCCATGCCCAGGATCGATGCGCTCGGCCGCCTGCGTGCCGGCGACGTGGTAGCCCACAACAGCGGCGCCATCGCCATTGTCACCGAGTGCAATCCAGACCACTGCGAGCTGGCCTGGCTCCGCGCGACCGACCGTCCGGCCCGCTTGTCTGCCGACGAGCTCGACGCACACACCCTCGCCCTGCCCGGCAGCTTCCGGCACCGGGTCGCAATCGAGAATGAAGCACTGGAGCAGGACCTGCGCCGGCGCCCGAAGGCTGTGGCGGAGCAGTTGTTGGACACCCTCGACCGTCCCGCGACCGGCGCTGACCTCCGCCGGATGCTCGTGTCCGCGGCGGTGTGCAGCCCCAAGGAGGCCGACACCTGGTGGAATGCTCTCGTCCGCCAGCTCGAACAAGGCAGCCAGGCCCCGCTCGGGTGGGACGGCCACGCATTGTCCCTCACGGCTTCGGAGGAGACGGGCACCACCCTGGCCACGCGCTTCTCCAGGGCGCTTCCAGAAGCGCGCTACACGCTGTGGTCCGGGCTGGGTCCGACGGAGCGAGATGCGCTGATGACCGAGGTCATCGCATCTGGGGACAGCGCGGCAGCAGCCACGGTGGTGCGCCTGGCCGCGTCGGTGTCCCCAGTGCAAGCGACCGCACTCAGAGAGCGGGTGGCCCAGGGGGACGCGCGGCTTGGGGCGGCGGCGGTGCTGTGGGGTGAGACGGTCGGCGTAGAGACCATTCTGGCGCAAGGCGCAGGCCACAGAAAGCACCGTCCGCTGATTCGGCGGGTCTTCGACCATGTGCCCGTGCCGCTGCAGGAACGCCTCGCGGTGCGGCTGCTCGCGGACACGGTCACCGACGATGAGCCTGCAGCCTTGTTCCTGGTGGACCTGTTGCCATCGGGAACGGTGCCGGTGTTGCGACGACTCGACTCCCTGGTGCCCGACGACACCCGCCGCAGCGCACTGTCGGACTGGCTGGAAGAACGGATGGCGGAGTCCACGATGGAGCGGCCGATGCGGCTGTCGGACCCGCTGCTCGTGCGTCTCGCCCCCATTCCGGTGGAGCGGGTGTTCACGGTGTCGCTGGCCGTGGCCCGGGCGCTCGCACGGCGCCACGCGGAGGGCCAGTCCGGTGGCTTGGAGGGCGCCCGCTGGCGCAGCCCCGACGAGGTCCGCCTGGGCGCGCCGGAAGCCAGCAGCCCGGCGGAAGACGTGCGGGCCGCGATGCGCCGGGTGGCCGAGCTGACGCTGTCCAACCTCCCTCGAGACACCCGCCTGTCAGACGGCGACCTGCTCGCGTTGCTGCCCGGCCTGGTGCGCGACCTGCCCCCCTCCTGGAGTGCTCTGCTGGCCCGCTGCCTGTCGAGCGACCCGAACCGTCGGCCGCCCAACGGCACCGCACTGTGGGCCCTGCTCGCCCAGGCGGCGGCGAACGAAGAGGTGCGCAAGAGCGCGCCCATTCGCCTGCGCATGAGCATCGATGTGGGCCTCGACACCCACATCGGGGCCATGAAGTCGCGGAGCAACCAGACCAACCAGGACGCCTGCTGGTGGCAGAGCGAAGGCCACATCGCATTTCTCGCGCTGGCCGACGGCATCAGCGTGGCCACGGCGGGCTCCGGCGACCAGGCCGCCGCACTGCTCATGCACAGCTGCGCACGGAGCTGGGAGGCCTGGTGCGACCGCCTGCAAGACCCCCACGCCACCGAGCTCGAAGCGAGGGAATTCCTCGACGCCACCTTGGACGCCGCCAACCGCACCATCTGCACTGCGGCCAGGCGGGCGGCCGACGGCGACCTGGAGCGACACATCCCCATGGGCACCACCGCAGTGCTCGCCCTCGTGATGGGCGACCGCCTTCACCTCGCCAGCATGGGCGACTCTCGGGCGTGGCTGTCGACCGCGCTCGGCACCGCCCAGCTCACGGGCGACCAGAACCTCCGCCTGGAGTGGCTGCGCAGCTGGCAGACGCAGGAACCCGACGACCTGTCGGGCGAAGGCGGCGTGCTCACGGGCTACCTGGGCCACTTCGACCGCGACGGCCTGCCCGAGCTGCTGCCTGTCGCCCACCGTGCCTTGTCGCTGCTGCCAGGGGAGACCATCGTGCTCGGCACCGACGGCTTCTCCGACTACGCCGCCCAGGGGCCCGCCGATCTGGCGCCCCTGCTGGATGCCGCAGCCGCCTCGGGCGACCTCACCGAGGCGGCGCGGGGGCTGGTCAATGCCGCCAACCGGGGCGGCGGGGGAGACAACGTCACGGTGATGCTCGCCCGCCACCGGCGCTCCTGAAACCAGCCCTGCCCCGGCGCCGCACGACCACACTCGGCATTCGGCACGGGCCCTGAGCCAGTTAGCGCACGGGTCGCGTCCCCCACCCCCTCGGCGGAGCCCCGATGCAGCCCTTCCTCGAAGCCCTCGGTCAGCGTGTCGTGCTGTTCGATGGCGCCATGGGCACCGAGATCTACAACCGCGGTGTCTTCATCAACCGGTGCTACGACGAGGTCTCCCTCGCCGACCCCGACATGGTGCGAGACATCCACACCGCCTACCTGCAGGCAGGCGCCGAGGTCATCACCACCAACAGCTTCGGTGCGAACCGGCTGCGACTGGGCGCATTTGGTCTCGCCGACAAGATGCACGAACTCAACGTGGCCGCCGCCCGCATCGCGCGAGAGGCCGCTGGCGACCGCGCATGGGTGGCCGGCTCCATCGGGCCGATCGGTGTGCCGCTCGCACCAGTGGGCAAGGTGAGCCCGGGCGAGGCCTTCAGCGCCTTCCGCGACCAGGCGGCAATCCTAGCCGAGAATGGCGTCGACTTCATCATTCTCGAGACCTTTGACCAGCTCGGTGAACTCTGGCAGGCCGTCCGTGGTGTGCGTGCGGCCACCCAGCTGCCCATCGTGGCGAGCGTCACCTTCCGCAGCGAAGGACTCGCCCACGCCAAGGTGGGGGGCCTGTCCCCCGCCGATGTGGCGAAGCGGCTGTCGGCCTGGGACATCCAGGCGCTCGGCGTCAACTGCGCCCTCGGCCCCCGCGGCATCCTCGACGTGGTGGACGCCCTGGTGCCCCTCGTCGACCTGCCGGTCATCGCGCAGCCCAACGCCGGCTACCCCCAGGTGGTCGACGGCCGCACCATCTTCCTGACCGGCTCCGAGTACATGGCCGAATACGCGCGCAGGCTCGCGCGCAAGGGCGTACGCGGTGTGGGCGGCTGTTGTGGCACCACGCCGGCGATGATCAAGGAGATGCGGGTCTTCCTGCGCTCGATCTCCCCCGCCCACCAGGGGCCGGTGAGCGCGCCCGTGGTGCAGGACACCACCGAGCCCGACACCGGCGAGGTGCCTGTTCCGGCAGAGGAGCGCAGCGAATTCGCCCGCCGCATCGCCTCCGGAAAGTTCGTGGTGTCGGTCGAGCTCGACCCGCCCCGGGGCATCAATCCACGCCACGCGGTGGAGGGCGCGGCGTTGCTCTACCGTGCGGGCGTCGACGTGGTGAACATCGCCGACGGTCCCCGCGCAGTAGCCCGGATGGGTCCCACCGCACTGTCCCAGCTCGTGCGCGCCCGGGTGCCGCCAATGGAGACGGTGGTCCATTACTGCTGCCGCGACCGAAACCTGCTCGGTATGCAGATGGACCTCTTGGGCGCCCATGCACTGGGCCTCCGCAACATCCTGGCGGTCACCGGTGACCCCCCGAAGATGGGCACCTACCCCGATGCCACCGCCGTCTTCGACATTGACAGCATCGGCCTCATCTCCTTCATCCAGCTGCTCAACCGCGGGCTCGACTTCTCGGGCCAGCCCATCGGCGGCAAGACCGCCCTCTTCGTCGGTGCAGGCTGCAATCCGGGCGCCGTCGACCTCGAGCTGGAGTCCGACCGCTTCCTGCGCAAGGTCGACGCCGGGGCCGAGTTCTTCTTCAGCCAGCCCGTCTTCGACGAAGCACTGCTGGAGCGCTTTTTGAGCCGCACCGACGCAGCCGCTGAGGTGCCCTTCTTCGTAGGCATCATGCCGCTGGTCTCGGTGCGCAACGCCGAGTTCCTCCACAACGAGGTGCCCGGGATGCAGATCCCCGACGTGGTGATGCGCGCGATGCGGGCTGCCGGAACCCGCGACGCACAGCGCGAGGTGGGCATCCAGGTGGCCCGCGAGGCGCTGCTGGCGTGCAAGGCCCATCCCCGCATCCGGGGCGTCTACGTCTACCCGCCCTTCGGCAGCTACCGAGCCGTACTCCGCCTACTGGAGGGGATCCTCGAAGCTCCCGACGATGCCGACACGATCGCCCCGCCCGACCTGCCGCGAAAGAAGAAAAAGCGGGCACGTTCCTGACACAGTCTGGTTCCAAAGGGGGGGTGTCAGGGAGCTGTAAGGATCCGTCTGGACGGCAATTCCAGCCAAGCGGTTCCGGAGCGCGCGGTGCCTGTCCAGAGCGCCGTCGCCGTGGGGCACTCGCAACAATCAGGTTGACGACCGCCCCACTTTGGTTAGCCAGCGCCGTCCACAGCCGACCTGTCGGCACGGCCGGCCATCGAACGCCCTTCACAGTTGTGAGGAATCACCATGAACGCAGTCTTCTCCCGCTCCATCTCCATCCTCTGCGGCGCTGCTCTCATCGCGCTGTCCACCACCGGCACCGATGCCCTCGCCAAGAAGAAGAAGAAGGCGAAGAAGGACAAGGGCGACAAGGCCCCCGCCGAGATCGTCGAGATCGGCGTCTCCGCCATCGACAACGTCTTCATGCCCGCCAAGGACATCCTCGACGGCCTCAACAGCGCCACCGAGTCCCTCAACAGCGTGAACGCCAACATCGTCAAGGCCATGGGCCTCGGCGAGGACAGCTCCGTCGCCGACGCCATCGCCCTCATGAAGGAGAAGGCTGGCGGCAAGTTCAAGGTCGACGTCAAGGACTTCAAGCCCGCCGTCTCCGTCGCTGACGACGCTGGCGACGACGTGAAGGCCGCTGTTCAGGCCATCAACGACGGTGCCCAGGCCATGGGCGACGCCATCAAGACCCTCGCTGGCATCCCCGAGAAGGCCAAGGCCGTCGTCGACGCCGCCAAGGCCGTGCCCTCGACCGCTCCCGCCGCCCTCAAGGAAGCCGGTCTCAAGCCCACCGAGATCCCCGGCAAGCTCAAGGCCATCGGCGGCAACGTCAAGGCTGTGGGTGGCATCCCCGGCGCTGCCAAGGACACCATGGACGCCGCCAAGGCCAACGTCGAGCTCATCAAGGGCCTCGCTGGCTGAGCGATGACTCGCTCGGGGTGCCTCGGCACTCCAAGACAAGGCCGCCTTCGGGCGGCCTTCGTCGTTCTTGATGTTGGCGGGTCGTTCTCGGGGGCGTTCCGGGCGGCGCGATGCCGCGAGGACCGATCGGTCCGTGCGGTAAGCTGCCGCCGATGCCCCCGACCGACCTCTCCCCCGGACATCGCCTCGGCGACGTGACCCTGGACACGCTGCTGCAGGCGCGTGGCGGTCTGTCCACCTGGCGGGGGTTCAGGACCGACGGGTCCACCGTGGTGGTGAAGCTTCTCGATGAGCTGGACCGTGGGGTCGTGCGCGCGATGCAGCGGGCGTTTCGCCGCACCCATGGACTTCGCCTGCAGGGAGTGCCGGGCCCGGACGCCCTGCACATCGACGGCGAGCCGGTGTATGTGCTTCGCCCTTGGGCCCAGGGGGTCCCCCTCCTGGATGCCATCCGAGAGTGTCCGCCAGGGGCCCGGGTGGAGCGCGCACTGCATCTGGGCGCCTTGCTGTGCGAGCGACTCGCGGCCATGCATCGAGAGGGCCTGGTACACGGGAACCTCGGCACGGGAAATGTGTGGGTCACTCCCGAAGACGACGTGCTCATCACCGATCTGGGGAGTTCACTTCGCCGCGCGCTGCCGGGGGCCGACGCCTCTCCAGGCCGCCTGCCCCCTCGCTCACCCGAGGAGATGGGCGGCGGCGCCCCCAAGCCGGCCACCGACGTGCTGGCGGCGGGCGCCTTGATCTACGCCGCCCTCGCGCCCGCGCCCTCCGACGCCACCGACCACACGGTCCCTTGGGGCAGCACCGCGCGACAAGCCCCGCCCGGACTCGCCATCCGCGTGCGCGAGGTGCCCCGACGCCTGTGCCGGCTGCTCGCTCGCACCCAGGCCCTCGATCCCGCCGACCGACCATCTGCCGCCGAGCTGGCTGAGCGCCTGGCCGACCCCCGCATGCCTGTCGAGCCTGCGCCCCTGCCCCCTTGCCCGGCCAGGGTCGGACAGGCCGACGTCTACGAAGAGGCCGTGAGCCACCTGCGCGGCGAAGGCCCCCGCCTGCTCGTTCTGCATGGCCCGGCGGGATCTGGACGCCGACGTCTCACGGATGCCGTCTGCCGCTCCCGTCTTCGCTCGGGGCGCCCGATGATTCGGGTATCCGCACGCCGAGATGAGACCGGCAGCCTCATCGTCTCCACGCTGCGCCGGCTCGTGGGCAGCGACCAGCACGCAGCGCGCCGGCAGCGGCTCCTCCGCGACGTGACAGCCCCCCTCGCGACCCTCTGGCCCGAGCTCGTGCCTGCGAGCGCCCGAAAGACCGGCCACCACGACGTCAACCAGATCCTCGACGCAGCCACCACGGTCGCGCGCAGGGCCTCGGATGACCGACCCACCGTGTGGGTGATGGAGCGGCTCGAGGACGCCGACCCGATGAGCCTCCGGTGGCTTCGTCGCCTGGCCGAGGCCCGAGACGCCGACCTGGAGGTCATCGGCCTGTTCGACGACCGGTGGCAGACCGACGAGCTGGCCCGCCTGCTCACCCGGCTCTCGGGCCACACAGCCGTCGCGAGCATCGGCCTGCGGGACGTCTCCCCACCGTCCGCCAACCTCATCAGCCAGCTCCTCACCCGGGCGCTTCCAGAAGCCGACCGCCCCCAGATCATCGAGCACGGCCCTTCGCTGTCCCCTGCCCGCGTGACAGAGATGGCCCACGCGGCCCTGGCGCGATGGCGAGGCGAGCCAGAAGCCAAGCCCGATGTGGGCGCGACGGTGTTCGCCATCGCCCAGACACTGCCGGTGGCCGCACTCGAGGCTCTGGAGCTGGATCCCCGGGAGCTGGTGGACCGCGGCATCGCGGTTCCAGCGCAGCCAGGCTGGGTGAGCGCCGCGCACGAAGGCATCGTCGAGCTGGGCCGCCGCGGTCTGCACAGGCGGGACAAGCTGGCCGAGCGGTTGGGAGACGCACTCGTGCAGATGGGTGCGGGGGCCGAGCTGGTCGCAGGGGTGCGCCTGCACACCGCCGAACCGAGCCGGACCGTGGCCGTGAAGGCCGCCATCGCGGCGTGGGAGGACCACCGCACCGAGGATGCCCGTCGCTGGCTGCATGTCACCGAGCGACTGCGTCGAGATCCGGCCGACCCCGCCTACATTTCACTCCGGCCCACACTGGCACGGGTGCGCACAGAGGTGGCCCACAGCAACGCCGACGCCGCGCCCCGCCCCGAGCTGCTCCAACAAGCCGAGCGTCGGGCCCGCACACCCGCCGAAAAGGCCGAACTGCACGCTGCAAGGGGACTCCTGAGCCTGCGGGCAGGACATCCCGAGGCAGCGGTGGCCGCGTGGCGGGCGGGAGCTGCAGACCCCGCGGCCAGCCTCGGCGCCCGGGCCAGGTGCGCAGGCCTGCTGTTCGACCACACCCTCGGAGCTGGACAGGTGGTGTCGGCGGGACAGGCCAACCAGGTCACGCGCCGCCTGTGCCACGAGGCGGAGGCCGCGCCCGCCATGCGCCGCTCGGCTGCTTTGCAGTCGGCGCGCTATTCGCTGGCACAAGGGGAGCCAGGAGCCGCACTTCAGGGACTCAACGAGTGGTTGGTGGGCCGCGCCCAGGACGACGAGGCCATCCAACTGCTCCGGGCCGAAGCCGCCCTGCAGTCCGGACGGCAGGCCACAGCGCGACAGGCCCTCCACCGTGTGCTCGACCAGAACCCGCTGCATCCCGAGGCCCTCACCTTCCTGGCGATGCTCGCCCTCGATGGAGGCGACACCCGTGCAGCCATCCGCGCACATCGCCGCTTGCAGCAGGTGGACAGCCATGGCGCCTGGCAGGTCCCGCTCCGGCTCCGGCTCACCGTGGCCCAGGGCGACCATGCCCAACTCCAACCGCTCCTGGGCGCCGCCGCTCCCACCCGACGCCCCGACCACCGGGCCGCTTGGATGACCGCCAGCCTCGACGTCCTGCGCATCGTCCGCGAACCCGCGATTCGCCTCGCTCGCGTCGAGGAGGCCCGAAGGCGAGCCGCGTCCAGTCCTTTCGCCGACCTCCACATCGCCCTGGCCTGGCACCTGCTCGACGACGGCAACACCAGCGGGGCCGCCGCGCGGGCCACCACCGCCGAAGACCTCGCCCGGCACCTCAGCGATCCCGGCCGCACCCTGCGGGCCCGCCTGCTCCACTCCGCCGCCACCGGAGTAAGCGCCGGCGCCTGGAGCTACCTGATGGAGCGGGCGCGAGGGGTCGGGTGGCTGCCCCTGCTCGCCGACGCCCTCGAGCTGTCCGTGCTCGTCTCCCGCCGCCACCAGGCCCAAGATGGCGTGGCAGCGGCCATTCGCGAGCTGAGCGACCTCGCGCTGGCCGGTCCCGACCACGGCCTCGCAGCCCGTGCCACCCGCCTCGCGAAGGGGTCCTGAACTCGGCCACACGGGCCTGTAGACTTCACTGCTACAATGGGGTCGGCGAAAGGAGCCCCCCATGTCCCCGTCCGTTCTCCGCGTCTCCTCCTTGTTCTGCGCGGTGCTCCTGTCCGCCGCCTGCCGCACGCCACCCAAGGAGGGCACCGACACCGCGGGCCTCACCGACGGGTCCGGCGAAGACAGCGATGGCGACGGCTACACGGGGTCAGACGACTGCGACGAGTCAGACCCTGCCATCCACCCGGGCGCCGAGGAGCTCTGCAACGGCGTCGACGACAACTGCGATGGGCAGGTCGATGAGGGCGTCACCTCCACCTGGTTCGCGGACAGCGACGGCGACGGCTTCGGCGATGCCACCGCACCCACCGAGGCCTGCGAGCCCAGCAGCGGCCAGGTCGCGAATGCCGAGGACTGTGATGACGCCGACCCCGACAGCTTTCCCGGGGCGACCGAGCTGTGCGACCTCGTCGACAATGACTGCGACGGCGACATCGACGAGGACGGCCGCACAATCTGGTACACCGACGCCGACGACGACGGCTACGGCGACCCCGCCTCCGCCACCGAGGACTGTGCTCCGGATGTCGGTTGGGTGGCCGACGGCACGGACTGCGACGACGCCGACCCTGACGTGCATCCCGGTGCCACCGAGGTCTGCAACGAGGTCGACGACGACTGCGACGATGAGACCGATGAGGGCGTCACCCTGGTGTTCTTCGTCGACGCCGACTCCGATGGCTGGGGCGACCCCGGGGCCACGACCGACGCCTGCTCGGTGCCCGGTGGCTACGCCGAGCTACCGGGGGACTGCGACGACGCCAACGACGCCGTGCACCCCGACGCCACCGAGATCTGCAACGAGATCGACGACGACTGCGATGGCGACATCGACGACGACGACGCCAATCTCGACGCCTCCACCGGCCTCACCACCTGGGCCGACGTCGATGGCGACGGCTACGGCGACGCCAGCGCAAGCAGCGCCGCCAGCTGCACCGTCCCCAGCGGCCGGGTGGAGGACGCCACCGACTGCGACGACTCCGACGCCGCCGTCCACCCTGCCGCCACCGAGGTCTGCAACGAGCTCGACGACGACTGCGACGGCGACATCGACGACGACGACAGCAGCGTCGACACGTCCACCGGCCTCACCACCTGGGTGGACGGCGACGGCGATGGCTACGGCGATCCCAGCTCGACCAGCGCGTGGTCCTGCGACGTGCCGAGTGGTCGCGTCGACGACGACACCGACTGCGACGACACCGACGCGGCCATCCATCCCGGCGCCACCGAGATCTGCAACGCGCTCGACGACGACTGCGACGGCGACATCGACGACGACGACAGCAGTCTCGACACCTCCACCGCCTCCACCTGGTACGCCGACGCCGATGGGGATGGCTACGGCGACGCCTCGTCCACCATGGTCGCCTGCGACGAGCCCTCCGGCTACGGCACCGACGACACCGACTGCGACGACTCCACCGCCCTGTCCAGTCCCGATGGTGTGGAGCTCTACGACGGCGAAGACAACGACTGTGACGGGGATGTCGACGACGACCTCTACAAGGGCACCGGCTCGGATGGCGCTCTGTCGGTCACCACCACCACCGATCTGAGCACCGATGCGAGCGGCACCCGCACCGTGGCCGACGCCGTGGCCTACTCGGTGTCCGCCATCTCGAGTGCCACCCTCACACTCGACAGCACGGCCTCCGGACTGTCCGCCGGCGACGAGGTGCTGCTGGTCAACCTCCAGGGCTCCGACACCTCCAACAGCAGCGTGGGCGCCTACGAGTTCGCCAGCGTGGAGAGCGTGAGTGGCAGCACCGTCACCCTCATGCAAGCGGTGACCGAGACCTACGGCGAGTCGTCCAACAGCGACCTCACCGACCAGACCATCGTGCTGCAGCGCGTTCCCCACTACACCGACGTCACGGTGGCAGCCTCGGCCGTCCTCACCAGCGGCGCCTGGGATGGGTCCACCGGCGGCATCGTGGCCTTCCGCGCCACCGGCACCGTCGACATCGCCTCCACCGGTGCTGTGGTCGCGGACGAGCTCGGCTTCGAAGGGGGCGCCACCGGGACGTCCAACAACTGCGACGCCTACCAGGGGGAAAGCTACGCAGGCCTCGGCGATGGCGACGGCGACGGCGCCTGCACCGCCTACAACGAGAGCTATGGCCACTGGGCCGCAAATTACGGCGGCGGCGGCGCGCACATCACCGGGGCGGGCGGCGAGTTCGCAGGCGGCGCGACCGACGGCGACTCCTGGACCGGCGGCAGCGCCACCCCGCCCTACGCCGGAAACACCTACGGCTCGGCCGACCTGAGCGACCTGTTCTACGGCTCCGGCGGCGGCGGCGTGTGGAACGGCGGCACCGACGGTGCGGGAGAGAACCCAGGTCCCGGCGGAGATGGTGGTGGCATCGTGATCATCGGGGCCGACGCTCTGGTCACCAACGGCAGCGAGGCCGTCACCAGCTACGGCGGCACCACGCCCTACTGGGCCTGGGGCACCTGGACCTACGGCGCAGGCGGGGGCGCAGGCGGCACCATCTGGCTGCAGGTCGACAGCCTCACACTTGCGGCCGACTCGGTGGACGCCTCGGGCGGCTTCGGCGAGTCCTCCCATATCCGGGCAGGCGGAGACGGCGGTGAAGGACGCGTGCGCATCGACTGTGTCACCTGCAATGGGTACAGCCACGGCAGCACGACGGCCGAGACCGAGCTGGACAGCGCCTCCGAGCCCGACCCCGGTCACTCCGAGGTGCCGGGCTGAGGCTCAGCGTCGGGCAGACTGTCCGGCGCCGGAGACATCGCGGTAGACGGCCTTGGCGGGAACGCTGAGCAGCTGGTCGTCTTCGATGAGGTAGCCGGTCAGCGCGCCACCGTAGACGCAGCCCGTGTCGAGCCCAAGCGTGTGGGGGCGGTGGTCCTGCAGGCCGCGGATGGCGTCGTGGCCGTAGATCACGCGCTCCGCCCGGGTCCAGCCTTCCCACCAGAAGGGGTGGGCCTCCGTGCTGTCGTCGGGCCAACGGCGCACCACGATGGCCGTGCTGCGGGTGGTCCCCTCGAGACCGCGCTCGGGGTTCAAGCCCGCGTGAACGACCGTGTAGCCGGCTTCTTCACGAAACAGCGGCAGTCCCTCCAGCCACCTCCAGGCGGCCTTGGGCAGTCCCATCGTCTTGAAGCGCTTGGGACGGGCGAGCATCGCCGCATCGTGGTTCCCGAGAACACCGACTGCGCCAACGTCTTCAAGGATCCGCCACACACCGGCGGGGTCGGGTCCCTTCGTGAACACATCGCCCACGACCACCACCCGATCCGCCTGCGCACGGTCCAGCAGCTCGGCCAGCTCCGCGCTGCAACCATGGATGTCGCCCACGACTAGGCGTCGAATGTGGCCTCCGCACCGGCCTTTCCGATGTCCTGCAGGCTCACCACGCGCAGCTCATCGGCCCGGAGCGACCGGATGGCAGCCACCACGGCACGGGCGCCACGAAGGGTGGTGATGCACGGCACCCCGAAGCGCAAGCCGGCCAGGCGCATGGCGGCTTCGTCGTAGATGCCCTTGCGGCCCAGCGGGGTGTTGATCATGAGCTGCACACGGCCATTCCGGACGTGGTCGACGATGTCGGGACGTCCCTCGCGGACCTTGAAGACAGTCTCCACGGGCACGCCCAGGCGGCGAATCTCGCGGGCGGTGCCGGAGGTGGCCATGAGCTTGAAGCCGAGGCTGTAGAGCGGACCCGCGATGTCAGCGAGGGCGGGCTTGTCGGTGTCGCGCATCGACAGGAACACGCAGCCTTCGCTCGGCAGCGACATGCCCGCGCCGATGAGCGCCTTCGCGTAGGCCTCGCCGAAAGAGCGCCCGACCCCCATCACCTCGCCGGTCGACCGCATCTCGGGGCCGAGCACGACGTCTTCGACCGTGAAGCGGCGCCACGGGAAGACCGGTGCCTTGATGAAGTGCAGTCCCGCGCCCCAGGGCTCGAGGGGACCGATGTCCTTGAGCTTCTCACCGATGCAAAGGCGGGTGGCGAGGCGCGCGAGGGGCACGCCGGTGGCCTTGGACACGTAGGGCACGGTGCGGGACGCGCGGGGGTTGACCTCCAGCACGAACAGCTTGTCGTCCTGAACGGCGTACTGGACGTTCATCAGGCCGACCACACCCAGGCGCAGGGCGATGCGGCGGGTGGCGTCCTCCATCTCGGCCCGCACCTCGGGACGCAGCGCTTCGGGCGGAATCACGCAGGAGGAGTCGCCCGAGTGGACCCCCGCCTCCTCGATGTGCTCCATCACGCCGGCGATGTAGACGTCGTGGCCGTCGGCCAGAGCGTCGACGTCGTACTCCACGGCGCCCGACAGGAAGCGGTCCATGAGGACGGGGTGCTGCTCGCTGACCTCGAGGGCTTCGTCGAGCGCGGCCTGGAACTCCCGCTCATCGAAGCAGATGGCCATCGCGCGTCCGCCGAGCACGTAGGAGGGGCGCACCAGGAGCGGAAAGCCCATCTCCTTGGCGGCAGCCTCGGCCTCTTCGCGGTTGTTGACCATCGCGCCGGCGGGCTGGCGCACCCCGAGCTCGTTCATCAGCGAGTTGAAGCGCTCGCGGTCCTCGCACAGGTCGATGGCGTCGGGCGTGGTGCCGAGCACGGGGCCGATGCGGTGGGCGAGCTTGAGGGGGGTCTGTCCTCCGAACTGGAGGATGACGCCACGGGGCTTCTCGCGGTCGAGCACCCCTTGCACATGCTCGGCGCTGACGGGCTCGAAGTAGAGCTTGTCGGAGGTGTCGTAGTCGGTGGACACCGTCTCGGGGTTGCAGTTGACCATCACGCTGGTGAGGCCGGCATCGCGCACGGCGAAGGCGGCGTGGCAGCAGCAGTAGTCGAACTCCAGGCCCTGGCCGATGCGGTTGGGACCATTGCCGAGAATGACCACGCGGTCGGCTTCTTCGTCGCCCGCCTCGTCCTCGTCCTCGTAGGTGGAGTAGAGGTAGGGGGTGTGGCTCTCGAACTCGCCCGAGCAGGTGTCCACCCGCTTGTAGACGGGGTTGATGTCGTCGGCCTGGCGACGGGCGCGGACGGCGGCCTCGTCGGTGGCGAGGATGCGGGCGAGGTGCTCGTCGGGGAAGCCCAGGCGCTTGGCCCGGCGCAGCTCGGCGGCGGAGACATCGGTGAGAAAGCGCCCCTCGAGGCTGCTCTCCATCGCCACAATCTCCTGCATCTCGAACAGGAACCAGCGGTCGATCTTGGTGATGGCGTGGATGTCGGAGGGGTCCTGGCCGCGGCGCAGGGCCTCGAACAAGGCGGCCATGCGGTCGGGGGTGGGAATCGCGAGGCGCTCACGCAGGGTCTGTTCGTCCCACGCACGGGCGTTGGGGTAGCCGCCCTCGAGGCTGGAGATGGCCTTGAGCAGCGACTCTGCGAAGGTGCGGCCAAGTCCCATCACCTCGCCCACGGCCTTCATCTGGGTGCCGAGGGTGCGGTCGGCGCCGCGGAACTTCTCGAAGTTCCAGCGCGGAATCTTCACCACCACGTAGTCGAGGGTGGGCTCGAAGCAGGCCGGCGTGACCTTGGTGATGTCGTTGGCGATCTCGTCGAGGGTGAGGCCCACGGCGAGCTGCGCGGCAATCTTTGCGATGGGGAAGCCGGTGGCCTTGCTGGCCAGGGCGCTCGACCGGCTCACCCGGGGGTTCATCTCGATGACGATGACGTGGCCGGTGTCGGGGTCGACCGCGAACTGCACGTTGGAGCCGCCGGTCTCCACGCCGACCGCCCGGAGCACATGCAGCGCCTGGTCGCGGAGCACATGGTACTCGCGGTCGGACAGGGTCATGGCGGGGGCGACGGTGATGGAGTCACCGGTGTGAACACCCATGGGGTCGACGTTTTCAATGGAGCAGACGATGATGGCGTTGCCGTTCTTGTCGCACATCACCTCCAGCTCGTACTCCTTCCAGCCCAGGATGCTTCGCTCGATGAGCACCTGGCGGATGGGGGACAGGTGGAGGCCGCGGCTCACGATGTCGCGGAACTCGTCGCGGTTGTAGGCGACGCCGCCGCCTTCTCCGCCGAGGGTGAAGCCGGGACGGATGATGGCTGGCAGGCCGATCTCGTCGAGCAGGGAGTCGGCTTCCGTCATGGTGGTGGCCACGCCGCTGGGCGCCACCGACAGGCCCTCTTCGATCATCTTCTCCTTGAAGAGGAGGCGGTCTTCAGCGACCTTGATGGCATCGGGACGGGCACCGATAAGCTCGACGTCGAACTCCTCAAGCACCCCGGCCTCGTGCAGCTCGATGGCGAGGTTGAGGGCCGTCTGGCCGCCGACCGTGGGCAGGATGGCGTCGGGCCGCTCCTGGGCGATGACCTTGCGCGCGAAGGGCAGGGTGAGCGGCTCGATGTAGGTGGCATCCGCCATGTCCGGGTCGGTCATGATGGTGGCCGGGTTGCTGTTGAGCAGCACCACTCGGTAGCCGAGCTGGCGCAACACCTTGCACGCCTGGCAGCCGGAGTAGTCGAACTCGCAAGCCTGTCCGATGACGATGGGGCCGGACCCCAGGACGAGAATGGTCTGGATGTCAGTGCGGCGGGGCACGGGCACTCCTGGGCCAGGGGGACGCGTGGCTGGGCGGATAACCGTCTCCTTCGCTCGGACCGCCCGGTTCAACGGGAAGTCACACAGCCGACCAAGTCTTGAGAATGGTCACCCCACCGCCATTTTCAGTGAATGCTCGGAATCGTCACCCGGGGTTGACAGCCTTCGGACAGCGGGACAGTCTGACCGGACTCGGAGGCTCCATGCGCGCGCGTTCCACCGTCTTTGTCGGCACCACCCTCGCCGTCCTCGGCTCCGGCTGCTCCACGCTGAGCGGCAAGTGGGTCGGCTCCTGCGAGTACGGCGACGCCCGCTATGGCTACACGTCCGCCATCACAGTGCAGATGGAAGACGGCACGGGCTCCGATGTCGCTGGCGACGTCAATCTCGACATGTTCGACGGGCGCACCTTCAAGGGACGGGTGAGCGGACTGCGCAGCGATACCTGGCTGGAGATGGACGGCACCTTCCAGCAGGAAGACGGCGAGTGGAAGCTCACCCTGAACGGCGACATCGGCGAGGACGTGATCGAAGGCGACTGCGGACTCATCGTGCCGCTCGGCGCCGGCTCGCTGTCTGGAGACCTCACCCTGGAGCGGTGAGGCCCGGCTTCAGGTCGCGAGCTCGAGGAAGCGCTCCAGCACGAGATGGGCGCTGTCGTGGGGACCGGGGCTCGCCTCGGGATGGAACTGCACTGCCGCCACTTTGAGCCCGGTGTGTCGGAAGCCCGCCACGGTGCCGTCGTTGAGGTGGGTGTGGGTGACCTCGCCGCCGGTCTGCTCCAGCGAGTCGCGGTCGACGCAGAAGCCGTGGTTCTGGCTCGTGATCTCCACCTTGCCGGTGAGCTCGTCGCGCACGGGGTGGTTGGCGCCGCGGTGGCCGAAGGGCAGCTTGTAGGTGCCGGCGCCGAGGGCGAGCGCGAGGAGCTGGTGGCCGAGACAGATGCCGGCGAGGGGCTTCTTGCCGACGACCGCCTTGATCTGCTCGATGACCTCGGGCAGGGCGGCCGGGTCGCCGGGACCGTTGCTGAAGAAGATGAGGTCGGCGTCGGTCATCCACTCCTCTGCAGACGCGCTCAGGGGGACCTCGCGGACCGCGCATCCGGCCTGGGCCAGCAGGCGGCCGATGTTGCGCTTTGCCCCACCATCGACGAGAGTGACGCGCAGGCGCGGGTTGTCGGGGTAGTGGGTGACCTTGCTGGCGGTGCGGGACACCTCGTTGGCGAGCGCGCGTCCTTCCATGCCGGGCCAGGCCTTCAACAGCTGCAACAGCTCCTCGCGCGAGGTGCCGTCAGTGCTGACAACAGCCTTCATGGCGCCCTTGTCGCGGATGTGACGGACCAGCGCCCGCGTGTCGATGCCCTGCAGACCGGGGACGCCTGCCTTGCGCAGCCAGGTGTCGAGCCCACCCGTCGCCCGGAAGTTGCTCGGACGGCGAGACAGCTTGCGGACCACGAAGCCGGCCACATGGACCATCGCGCTCTCGTCGTCTTCGTCGTTGACCCCGTAGTTGCCGATGTGCGGCGTGGTCATCGTGACGATCTGCTCGCGGTAGGAGGGATCGGTGAGAACCTCCTGATAGCCAGTCATTGCGGTGTTGAAGACCACCTCGCCAACCCGCGTGCCGCGCGCCCCGAAGGCCTCGCCCGCAAAGCTGCGCCCGTCTTCCAGCAGAAGAATGCCACCCATGGTTCCGCTCCTCTGAAGCACCTCGGACGTCGCCACCAAGGTGCGCGGGAGCGCTATCGCATCGCGACGAGCGTGGAACGGTCGTGTCGAGATTGCCCCATGACGGTTAGGGCGCCGCGACAAGGAGGCCACCATGGCCAAGAAAAAGGGCGGCGCTGGCCTGTCCGTGCCCTTCGACCGGGTGCGCAACATCGGTATCGCCGCACACATCGACGCCGGCAAGACCACCCTCACCGAGCGGATCCTCTTCTACACGGGCGCCTCGCACAAGATCGGCGAGGTGCACGACGGTGCGGCCACGATGGACTTCATGGCCGAAGAAAAGGCCCACGGCATCACCATCGGCAGCGCCGTCACCCAGTGCCCGTGGAAGGAGCACCTCATCCAGGTGGTCGACACGCCCGGGCACGTCGACTTCACCATCGAGGTGGAGCGCGCCATGCGGATCCTCGACGGCGCGGTCATCGTGATGGACGGCGTGCGCGGCGTGGAGCCCCAGACCGAGACCGTGTGGCGACAGGCCAGCCGCTTCGAGATCCCGCGGGTGGTGTTCGTCAACAAGATGGACCGTCCCGGCGCCGACCTGCAGCGCAGCATGGACAGCATCGAAAAGCGGCTGGGCGGCCACCCCGTCCCGGTGTGCGTCCCCCTCCCCGACGACCTCACCGTGATGGACCTCATCCGCGGCGAGCTGGTCTCCTTCTCGGGCGACCGCGGCGTGAACGTCACCCGCAGTCCCATCCCGGCCCACCTCGAAGACGACTACCAGGAGTACCGGGAGACCATGCTCCTGGCCTGCGCCGAGGAGGACCCCGAGCTCGAAGACCTCGTGCTCGAAGAGGCCGACATCCCGATGGAACGCATCGTGGCGGCCCTCCGCTCGGGCACCATGGCCGGCCGCATGCACCCCGTCTTCGGTGGCAGCGCACTGCGCAACTGGGGTGTGCAGCCCCTGCTCGACGGCGTTCTCGCGCTCCTTCCCAACCCTCTGGAGCGTCCGCCGGCCATTGCCCGCAACGCCAAGACCGACGAAGAGGCCCTCGTCGAGATGACGCCCAACGGCAGCCTCGTCGCCCTGGCGTTCAAGGTGCAGCTGTGGGACGGGCGCCGCCATGTGTTCGTGCGCATCTACCGGGGCCGCATCGACCCAGGCCAGACCGTGGTGCTGTCCGGACGCGACCAGAAAGAGCGGGTGGCGCGTATCTTCGAGGTCAACGCCGGCAGCAAGAACCGCGCGAACGGTGCCTCGGCAGGTCAGATCGTGCTGCTCGCCGGTCTGCGTCACGCCACCACGGGTGACACCTTGTGCGCGGAGGAGGCCCCTGAGCTGCTGCTGGAGCGGATCGACACCAAGGAGCCCGTGCTCGGCCTCGCCATCGAAGCCCAGAGCTCATCCGAGGAGGAAAAGCTCCTCGAAGTGCTCGGAAAGATCTGCGAAGAAGACCCCACCGTGCGCTTTGTCGAGGACAAAGACACCGGCGAGCGCGTCCTCCGCGGCATGGGTGAGCTCCACCTTCAGATCATCTTCGAGCGCATCGAGCGGGAGTACGGCCTGAAGGTGCGGGCCGGTCGGCCCTCGGTCATGACCCGCGAGACCATCGGTGGGTCGGGCAAGGGCGACGTCACCATCGACCGCATGCTGCACATCGGCGACACCCCCATGCCGCTGAAGGCACGGTGTGTCGCGGAGGTCGAGCCCCAGCCGCGCGACGAGGGCATGGCCGTGGAGGTCGAGCCCACCGTCCTTCCCGCCGGCATGGCGCTGTCCGAAGCCCAGCTCGAAGCGGTCCAGGCCGGGGTCAACGACGCCACGATGGCCGGTCCTTCCGAGGGTGCGCCGCTCCAGGATGTCGCGGTCCGACTCACCCAGGTGCAGCTATTCGCCGAAGGCAGCACGCCGCAGGCCCTGCGCATCGCCGCCAGCCAGGCCGTCCGGGAAGCCATGATGAAGGGGGGTGGCCTCGTGCTGCGTCCCCTCATGAAGGTGGAGGTCGTCGTTCCCGACGAGAACCTCGGTGGCGTGCTCGGCGACCTGCAGTCCCGCGGGGCGTCCATCACGGGCCAGGAAAGCGAGATGGGCACCAGCACCATCCACGCCGAGTGCGGCCTGCACAAGGTGCTCGGCTACACCACTCAGCTGCGCAGCATGACCCGCGGACGCGGCCAGTTCACGATGGAGTTCGACCGCTTCGACGTGGGTTGAACAGCGTCGTATCGGCCATTCTCGCTATCTCGGCACGCAGCGCACGGTGGACTCTCGCGCACAGGTGACCTGGCAGGCGGCCCGGTCCTCGCGGGAGGCGCCCCGGTCGGAGAGCCAGCTGTCCACAGCGAGGCAGATCTCCTCGCGGCCCTTTTCGGACATCTTCCAGGCCGTGCCGACGTAGTCGAGCGCCAGTCCGCCGTAGCAGTCCTCATCGGGCAGGTCGGCGAAGCAGATCTGGGAGTCGGCGAGGCTCGGTTCCTCGAAGCAGCTCAGCCGGGCTTTGTCTACCGCGACCTCTCTGCAGGTTCGCTGGTCGGGCTCCGCACCCAATGCCCCCAGAGTGCCGGCGGTGCGCATCACCTGGAGGTCTGCACCGGCCTGGAGCGTCTCGCCGAGTCGTTCGGTCGCGAGCTTTCTGGCCGCCCCCTCACTGCGCCCGGTCGCGGTGACGACCCATTCACCAGACAGCGAGCATCCTTCGGCCGGGCCCACGAAGACCGCGTCGCAGCGGTAGGGACCGCCTGCGTAGGCCGTGGTGGACACCGCCAAACCCAACACGCATGGGACAACGCCACGCAGCATGCTTCCTCCTGTGCTCCGGCCTGGGGACGCAGTCTGGCCGGAGTTCCTGGTGGGGTCAACGGTTGGGTGCGGCGCCGGCATTAGCCCCCGGGCAGCGCCACGGGCAGCGGCCACAAGCTGGAGACCACGAGGTCGGCTTCGTCTTCCCAACCCTCGGCACCGCGCCGGTTGATGAGCACCGTGGCGGTACGAGCCCGTCGACCGGCCCGCACGTCGTGGAGGTAGTCGCCCACCATCACGGCGTTGTCGGGGGTGGCGCCGAGCCGGTCGAGCAAGAGCTGCACACCAGCAGGATGGGGCTTCGGCGGCGCGCAGTCGCGGCCGAGCACCAGGTCGGGGGTGAACAGCCGGTCCATTCCGATGGCCCGGAGGGTGCGCAGGGCGTTGTCGCGGGTGTTCCGGGTGAGGACCCCAAGGCTGCAGCCGGAGGAATCAAGGGAGTGGAGCAGTGCCAACGCGTCGTCCTGGGGACGAGAACGCTCGGCGATGTCCACCTCCCATTCGTGGAGCCAACGCTCGGCCCGGGCCTGGTCGTCTGGGGACAGGGTGGCGAGGTGGGCGAGGATGTCGGCCCCCTGCGGCACGCCAAGCTCCCTTCTCGCGTAGGCGAAGTCATGGGCGGGAATGGTGAGCGTGCCGTCCATGTCGAACAGCCAGCAGGTCCGGTGGCGCCAGTCGGTCATGGCAGGCTTCTACCGCACTCCCCTCCCCTCAGGAAGCGTTGCCCTCGCCATCTGGTCGGACAAGGTGACGACCGGGCATCACCTCGAGCGGCTCCTCGCCCTTGCCAATGCGCGCGGTGAGGGTGGTGGACCGACGTGCCCGCTCGCCTTCGAGGCGGATCTCCCGCCCGGGCAGAGCATTGACCATCTGCTCGTACTCGCCACCGTTCCACTGGCCGAGTGGGACCGCACCGTGGGACAGGCGGGCGGACAGGGTGTTGGCCGAGCGACTTCGGGCGCCGTCGCGCTCGATGTCGGCACCTGGGCGCATGTGCTTCAGGGCCGAGTAGGAGTTGGTGTCGTTCCACTGTCCGAGGGGCACCTGGCCGGTGGCGATGCTGGTGTGCAGCGATGGCTTGCGGTTGACCTCGGTGCCTTCGGACATCAAGGCGTTGCCGCTGAGTGGTCCATGCTTCGGCAGCGACTCGGAGGTGGACAGATTGAGCAGCCGAGGCCGCACTTCGGGCACCTCACCCGTGGTCCCCAGGGCCTGGACCCGCCCGACCATCGGCGCCGCAGCCCGACGACGTGCCGCATCAAGCCCCGCCTGGCTGATGGCCACGGTGACGCCCCGGCTCATGTTTTCGGGAATCGTGGGAATCGACGCGGTGGGGGCCGGTCCCGACAAGCGGGAGCTGACCGCGCGTGGTGCTGAAACCGCACCTGCTGCCGCCGCGCCTCCACGAATGGAGGTGAGCATTCCGACACCAGACATCTGGGATCTCCGGAGCCAGGGATGGTCCCCGACACCATCAATCGCAGCACTCGCCGCGAGGGACACGCCCTCACAGCCGCCACTTTAGCGAAGGCCCCCCCCGTCCACAACAACGGCTCAAGTTCGGGCGATCTCGACCGAAGGGATGAAGCTGAACATCCTTTCAGTTATCGTGGCGTCCCCTGGAGGGCCTGGTGGCCGTACGCCCGAGACTCCGACGCCTCGCGAACCTGCCGCCCAAGCAGGCGCGCGCCCGTGTGGCCCGACTCCGGGCCCGGCTGGTGGAGGAAGGCGACATCCTGCTCATCGACGCCCTCGACCTGCTCTCCCGGCTGCTCGCCGCCCGCGCCTGGCTGCGCCACGACCCCAGCTGCGCACACCGAGCGCCGGACCGGCCGGGCTCCACTCGGTGTACCTGCGGGCTCACGGCCACCCTGGCGCGCGACCCTCAGCGAGAAGACTGAAACACGACCGACGCCACCTGGGTGGCGGGGATGAAGCCGAAGCGCGGGTTGGTCTCGGTGGCGCCGAACTCGTTGGGCACCGTCCAGGGCTGGCCAGCGACATTGATCACCGTGACGCCCCACGGGCCACTCGGCAGGTCGGCCACATCACCGTCGCCTTCGGGAGTGGTGCTGAAGGCATCCCAGTAGCGGCCACCCTGGGCGATGCTGACCTCGATCTCGGTCATCTCGGGCAGGAAGTCGGCGTTGAGCAGGAGCTGTACGCCGAGCGCGTTGAGGTCGTAGTCGACGAAGCCGGCCACCTGCATGGGCTCCCGGTCGGCCGGTGGCTCAAGCTCGGTGAACACCACGATGGGGGTGTCGAAGCCTTCGATGACGGGCTCGCCCGCGTCGTCGTAGGACACCTGGGGGTAGAACGGGAAGGAGACGGCACAGGGCACCTTGGCGTCGGTGTCCTGCACAGGCATCAGCTCGATGTGGGCGGTGCCGACCGCCGTGGAGGCCAGGGTGAGGGTGCCTTCGTGGGTCATGGCGACACGACCGGTGGCGGGCTGGCCGTTGCCGTCGAGGATGTGGAAGGCGGGTCGCTCGACGGGGATGGGGAGCTGGATGGCCACGGGCACGCCGTCGAGCAGCTCGCCGTCCTCCAACGTGAAGGGCATCGTGTCGATCTCGGTGGTGCCGTCGTCCTGGGGCACCATGCCGACATGTGCGCCGCCCCAGTCGCCACAGGTACTGCCCGCGTTGGTGTCGAGGAAGGGGGAGAAGTCGAGGTCGGTGTCGTGCAGGCCCGAGATGTAGTAGGTGCCCGCGGGGACCGCCGACATGGCGTAGGGCGCCGACCAGGAGCCGAGGCCGTCTTCGACAAAGGCGTCGGCGGGGATGACGTCGAAGTTCACGGGGGAGTTGAGGCCGTTGGGCATGCCCGGGTAGTTGACGTCGTAGAGCAGCACGTAGGTGTCGGCGGGCCTCTCCGGTCCGACGACCACGACCGAGCCGGCGATGACGCCAGTGGCGGCGGCGGTGTCCAGTGGCTCAAGTGGAGGGGTGTGCTCGCAGGCCGCGAGGAGGGGGACGAGGGCGATGAGACAGGACATGCGCATCAGAACCTCCAGGTGGCGGAGCCGAACCAGCGGGCGCCAACGGTCTGACCGAGGGGGTGTTCCTTGGAGCCGCCGCCGTCTGCGAGGGCGAGCAGGTTCCAGCCGGTGAAGCCGAGCTCCAGGTCTTCTTCAGCGAAGGGACGGGTGACGACCTTGCCCACGAGCACAGTGCGGCCGGGGATGGGGTAGTCGGTGATCTCGACCGCTCCGTTGTCGTCGAAGTCTCGCTCGGCCCAGGTCTGCGCCGAGGAGTAGTGGGCGTGGGTGGCGAGGTCTGTGCGCCAGGGGGTGCGGACGAGCACGCCGGCGTTCACCTTGACCGAGGACATCGAACCCTCGGGAGTGACGGTGCCAGCGTCGTCTTGGAGGATTCGACCGACCGCGACATTGGTGTAGAGGTCGAGGCCGTTGACGGGGAAGAGGCGGGCATCGGCCTCCACACCTACGCCTCGGTAGACCAGCGCCTCGTTGTAGAAGGAGGTGGTTCCTGCGACGAATGCCTCGTGCTCCGAGGAGAAGACCCGGCTGTCGACCGGCTCGACGTCGGTGAGACCGATGAGGTTGGTGACCTTGTTGGTGTAGACCGTGACGTCGGCCGAGTGGATGTCGGAGGACTCGTCGTGGAGCCCGGCTTCGATGGTGAGGACCCGCTCGGGAAGCAGCGTGGTGTCGTCGCCGAGGGTGTGCACGGCCACCCCACTGGCGCCGGAGACCGGCTGGTAGAGGTCGAGGTAGGACTCCATCTGGGAGGGCGCCCGGAAGGCGGTGCCACCGGAGACTCGGGCGCTGCGGCGCTCGGCGAAGCGCCAGACGGCCGCACCTCGCGGCGAGATGGTCTGGAGAGGGTCGTCGACGAGTGGGTGTTTGTCGAAGCGCAGCGAGCCCACCATCCGGAAGGGTCGCCATCCACCGTCGCGGAGCCCGCCCACGGCCGCCTCTTCCTGAACGAAGACCCGGACGTGGTTCTCGGTGGTGGGGATGAGGCCCTGGTCGCGCAGATAGCCCCAGGCGATGGACTTGTAGCGGTAGCCGACGCCGGCCACGATGTGGTGGTCAACCGCTTCGCCCTCGAACTGTTGGATGGCCTCGACCTCACCGTCGATGGTGTCGCTGTCGACGAAGGTGTTGAAGGCGGTGTCGCCCACGAGGCTGGCCCAGGGCCCGACGTCGGCATCGAAGGTGTTGATAAAGGCCCGCGCATGGATGGGACCGGCGGTGACGTCGGCGCGGGCGTAGGTGGAGTCGAACTCGATGGCGTAGTCACCGAGGCGCCCGAAGACGTAGAACTCGGAGGTGCCGCCGGCGTAGCCACCTGAGAAGGACAGCAGCGCGTTGTCCGCGAGCTGGTGGTCGATGCGGCCATTGGCGGTGACCACGCCCATCGATCGGGACTGGTTCTCGACATACGGCACCCACGGGCCGTCTTCGGTGATGGGCGCGCCCGTCGTCCAGCGACCGGTCTGGTGGTAGCCGGCGGTGAGCTTGGCCGAGGTATCGCCCGACCGACCCGACACGATGACGGTGCCCCGCATGTGGTCGGGACCGCCCCCTTCGACGTGGACGACATCCTGCCCCTGACCGGGAGCCCGGGTGATGATGTTGATGACACCTGTGACGGCGTTGGCACCGTAGACCGCGGATGCCGGGCCGCGGACCACCTCGATGCGCTCGATCTCCTCGAGGGTGACCGGGATGACCGCCCACAACGGAGTGGCCATGATGTCCTGGTAGACGCTGCGGCCATCGACCAGAACCAGCACCTTGTTGGACAGGGCTCGGTTGAAGCCGCGGATGGAGAGGTCGGGCTGGGCGGCGGACATCTGCATCACGTCGACACCGACCACCCGGCGCAGCACGTCGGGGATGTTGGTGGCGCCGGACATGCGGATGTCTTCGGCAGTGATGATGCTGACCGTGGCCGGCGCTTCGAGGAGCGGCTGACCGTAGCGGGACACCGACCGGGTCTCTTCGTCGAAGAGGTTGAGCTGGTCGAGCGGCGCCGCGGGTGCAGCGGCCGGGGGGGCATCGGCGACCGGTGGGTCGGTCGGGCCGGTCTCATCAGCCCCGGCAGCAGGGGGAGCGGCCTCGCGGCTGCCGATGTCGCGCGAAAGGGCGGCGAGTTCTTCGGCAATGGCCTGCAGACGGGCAATCTCAGCCTGCGTCGCGCCCGCTACGCCGGCCCCGACATCGGCAGCGGGCGGAGGGGTGGCGGCGCCTTGCACCAGGCTGGCCCGTGCGTCGGCGAGCTCCTGCGACACGTCGACCACCAGCTCGGCGCGGAGCTGGCCCTTGTCGCGCTCATACAGCTCATAGGAGGCCACGGACTCGGCGAACTGGCCGGCGGCAAACTGTGCCCGGGCCAGGCCGAGGGCGATGGCCGGGCTGGAGTACAGGTCGTAGGCCTGGGCGAAGAGGTCGGCGGCCTTCTCAGGGTTGCCGGCCTGCCAGGCGGCCTGGGCCTCCAGATAGGTCCGCTTGGCATCTTCCTTGGGCCCGGCCCAGGCGGGTGACGTGACCCACCAGGCGAGCCCCGTCACGAGGACGGTCGCACGCAGTGTCCGTTGCATGGCTTCCTGCTCCGTTGGCGCACCCGGGGGCGCGGGCCTGTGTCATCCGTCGCCGGTGCAGGGGGCACCAGCGAGGGGGTGCGGACGGGTGGGTCCGCCAATCAGAAGATGTCGTCAGCGTCGTAGGTCTGGTCGCGCTCGGTGGGCTTGCGGGAGCCACCGTCGTCGTCGGTCGACGGCTTGGGCGCCTCGCTCGGGGCCGGCTCCGGCTTGGGGGCGGGCTCCTTCGGCTTCGAGGTGGACCTGGGCTTGGGGGTGCGTTTCGGCTGCTTGGGCTTCGGCTCCGGCGCGGCCTCAGGAGGACTCGCGTCTCCCGCATCCTCCGCCGGCACCGGGTCGTCGGCCGCGGTGGGCTCGCCAGCATCCGGCTCGGAAGCAGCATCGCTGTCGCCGCCCCCAGACAACGCACTCGCGGAGGGGGCTGGGACCGGCTCGGCAGGCGCCGAGACGACGGGATTCGATGGAAGCGGCTCCGTTGAAGTCACCGTCCACCGGGACAGAGACCAGGCGGCAATCACCATCAACAGGAGGACCGCCGCGAGACCAGCGCCCATGCCCACCAGAGCAAGCTGGCCTTGGGCACCGCCGTGCGGACGGCGCACGGTCTCGTGGCTGCGCACCTGGGAGCTGGAGATGGCCGCCGCAGAGGCGGTGATGGTGGGGGAGTCGCCAGTGGGGT
>Ga0213840_1000679_pt1 | contig 40148 bp, 30 predicted proteins | sample SWPATP22_FD_160132 | JGI IMG/M metagenome (GOLD analysis project Ga0213840, IMG submission 160132) | Coastal seawater microbial communities from Marineland, Florida, United States - SWPA TP2 #2 | ecosystem: Environmental > Aquatic > Marine > Coastal | place: USA: Florida | collected 2016-08-14 | reverse complement strand
AAAGGTGTTTTTGAGCCCCATTTAAATTCGTTGCTAATTAACCCTTCCTTTGTTGTGTATTGTTTAAGGTTAAGGGTTTTGGGATCTAGTTGCAGTAAGCCTTTATGGCTTCCCATCCAGATAAAGCCGTTACTGTCTTTCTCTAAGCTAAAAACAATGTTGGTAGGAAGTAGATTTGACGTATCGAAGAAATATTTTTGTTCATATGATGTGGCGTCTAGGCCATATAATCCATGACCGGGGTACGCTATCCATAGCGTATTGTAGTCATCAAGAATAGCTTCAGTAGGCTGTAAAATATATTCAGACTGCACATTGCGGGTGGTATGAACTTTCCTAAGCTCGCCACTTTTTGTATTGTACCGCCACAACCCACCGGTCATTGATATTAGAACGTAATCATCCGTATTACTGTAATCTGGGATAAACGTGTAAAATTGGCTTACGTCTAACGACGTCGACAGTATTTCATCATTAATCAGCGTGTTGTTTTTCTCGTCCAGTTTGTAGAATTGTTGTTCAGACGCCACAATAAATTTGTTCTTTGACACCTTTAAAATGTCATAGGTTTTGTCAGACGCTAACATTTCGTTTGTAGTAGCGTTCATATCAAGAGGTATAATTTGTTTCTCGACAAGGTCAAACTTGCGCAAGCCTGCAAAAGTAGCTAACCATACCCAGTTGTCTTCCCCTTCTCTTATAATGTAAATAGAACTTGAAGAGGCTACTGCTTTCTTGTCGGGGTTCACCAAAAACTGTTCGACTTCACCAGTTTCAAGGTTATACAAATTCAATCCGTTATTGGTGCCAACCCATAAATTTTCATCGTTCTGGACATGAAAATCATGAACAATATTGTTACTGAGTGAATCTTGTGATGTTTCGTCAGCGTAGACGTTATCAAATAGCACCGAGCGCGGGTTCCACAGCAACATGCCAGACGTTTTCGTGGATAACCATAGCTGTTCGTTAGGTGTTACTGCGATTTTTGTTAAGTTGTCATCGGTTATCAGTAAGTTAGCACTCGATGGTTTGAATAAATGCTGCAGTTGTAGAGAGTTTAAATCGACAGTAAACAGGCCTTCGTTTGTCGCAAGATAATAATGACTGCCGTTAATATGCAGCAGACTCCAAATATTTAGAGATGGCAGTGCAAGTACGCCATCAGGCATTGTCTCGCCACCTTTTGCATAATCTAAAAGTGCATTTAGCTTAAATTTGTAAAGGCCCTCTACGGTACCTAGCCAAAAGTTAGCCTGGTCATCAACGAGTATAAGCTTGGCGTTTAGCTTGTCTTTATTAGATTCTCTATTCTCTTCGTACTGTATTTTTTTGACTTTTTGTGTGGCTAAATCTTGAGTGTACAAACCTGCAGAGGTTGCAATAAAAAGTACATTGTCGTGAAGTGCCAGTTGTCGAATTACTTCGCTTTCGGGAATGCCAAATTCAGGAGCAAGTAGGTCAAATACACTCGACCACGTGTTTGTAGTGAGGTCGTATTGCACAATAACATGGTCATGCGCGATATAAATTGTGTTATTGGGGCCGTTAATGAAATGTGAGGCAAATTGATACCAGTCTGGCTGGCTTTTGTAGGTTATTGCAACAACCCTCTCACTCTTCCCCGTTTCACGCTCTACTTTGTATACACCGCTGCTAAACGTACTTACCCATAGGTTATTGTCTTTATCTTCAAATAAGGAATAAATACCATCATCTGCAAACTCGTTGTTTAAACCTAGAATTTGCTTGTTGTGATAACCATCGTAGCGATTAAGTCCTGTTTCAGTAGCAACCCATAGAAAGCCCTCGCTATCAACTAGCATATCGTTGATGGAATCTTGAGAAAGGCCGTTTTCAGTTGATAGATGTTTGAAGCGGGGGGAATTTATAATAGGGTCAGCAAATACGGTTGTGGATAGCAGTGTGAAAAACAGAAGCAAAAAGCCCAAAAGTGAAGACTTTAATTTTAAGGAGCTATTTAATAACTGTTCAAGCTGGTACCGCATATATTAATTCGCTTTCTGTATTTTTTATTTTTATAAGCGTCTAACGCAGCAACGCTGCGTTAGCGTGTTTTGTAACAATTTGTTACTTGAAATAATAGCCTATGTATCGCTCAACATGATAGTGGTCATTTGGCTAATTAGGTAATGGAAAGGAGGAGAGCGATACAATCTTGGGTTAAATGCTGCTGCTAGCGTATTGCTGAATAGCGCTTAAGCGTGGCACCAAAGCATTATTATCTATGTGCATCTGTCATCAACCATGCGTATGCAGTGGTGAAGGCTGGCTCTTGGAATTGTTTAAGTCCTGTTTCTGAAAATGGCACTGCAATAGGGTTTTTGCGTAAAGACTCTTTTATGTCTGTGGGGCTATATATCGTAACGTCTAAGTCGTTTATCAATTCAATGGCTGCTTCAAGCTTAAAGCCAATGGCACTTCCTGCAAATTTACCTTTGCTTTGACGTTGTCGAATAATTACAGCGTCAATTTTGTAATCTTCAACCAATTTAGCAAATGTGTTTTGAAAGTTCTTAAGGCCTTTGGCACTGGTATCGGCCAAGGTTAAACGTCGTGTACGGCAGTCTGGTAAATGAAATACACCATCAGTTAACGTAAGCAAGCATACAATCGCCTCATTACTTTTAATTTCTATACCACACGCTTTCATAATAATTCCTCTTAAAATGGGGCGGTAAGTATAGCGCGTTTCCGGCTTTTAAGAATCAACGCTGCTTTTGATGCGGTGAAAGCATGGTAAAGCAGTCTAGCGTTTTAATAATGTCTGCTAGACTGCTACTCGATTTTACATTGCGCTAGGGCAATGAGCCCCAGAGTCAACCCATGCTTTAGCTAATGCTCCTGCTTCTTCCTGCGTACCAGGGGCTTTCTCTCTGCCTTCGCCCGGATGAAAACCCCAGCCAACCAAGCCGTCTTCGGCAATGTGCTTAACCACGGCTTCTAGCGTTTTTCCTCCATTACGATTTTGGTCTTTTAACTGCTCACAGATTTCGTTAAGTGATTTACCTAGCCATTTTTGATCAATGGGGGCGGCTTTCCATGGCGTGTGTCCGGGCATCGACCAGTCGCCTTTAACCTCCACGTTTTCTGACGAATGGCAAGTACTACACATCATGCCTGGCACGCCAACGTCTGCAATGCCTCTTTGAACTGGCGGCATATGGGGTTTTTGATCATCGCCTTGCAGCAACACGTCTTCTACATGGCAATTAACACACCGCGGGTGCTGAAGTACTTTGCCCAATTCAACAAAGACCGCTTTAGAGTACGCTTGTTTTGATGATAAGTGCGCAAAGTCTTCAGGTGCTTTTAACGAGCTGCTGTGATCTTCGTTATGACTGTTGGCATGCACGGCCTCAATCACAAACGCGCCTAGAATTGTAATTGCAACGAATAGCAGGAGTGTATTTATAAATTTCATGATGCCTCCTGTGCGCGTCGAATTGCCTTGTGCATTGGCAGGTTGGTAATAAATTGTCCGGTAAGTGAACGCCATGCATTAGCCACTGCAGGGCCTATTGGCGGAACACCTGGCTCGCCCACACCCGTTGGCGACTCGCCAGATGGGACAATGGCAACCTCTACCTGTGGCATCGATGCAATACGCAGTGGGTGGTAGGTGTCGTAGTTGCTTTGCTGAACTTGGCCGCCTTCTCCTAACGTAATTTCCTCATCGAGTATGGCGCCTAGGCCGAATCCGATGCCGCCTTCCATTTGTGCTTTCACAATATCAGGGTTTACGGCAAGACCGCAGTCAACAGCGCACCACACGCGAGTTACCTTAGGCAAGCCTTCATCGTTTTTGGTTACTTCAGCAATTTGCGCTACGTAAGTGCCAAACGACTTATGCACAGCAATGCCGCGAGCATGGCCTTCAGGAATTGGTCCTGCAGTGTCAGACAGTTTTACTACCGCGTCTAATACACCTAAATCGCGCGGCGAATCTTTAAGTAGTGCTCTACGCCCTTCAATAGGGTCGGTCTCTGTTCTTGCAAGTGCAAAGTCTATCGCAGTTTCAACAACATAGGCAGTGTGTGTATGTCCAACAGAACGCCACCAAAGTACAGGTACTGGGTTACTCATTGTGTGAAGTGATACATTGCGATTAGCAATGGCATACGGGAAGTCACTAGCACCTTCAACCGACGTTGGGTCAACGCCATTTTGTATCATTTGCTCGAAGGGAGAGCCTGCCACTATAGACTGGGTAGCAATCACGTGATGCCAGGTGTTTACATTACCGTTACTGTCGTTACCGGTTTTCACGCGGTGTACAGTAAGCGGTCTATAGCGACCACCTTGTACATCGTCTTCCCGGGTCCACATTAGTTTTACGGGTATCCCTTTGGCTTGGGTTTTGGCAACTTCTGCCGCTTCTTGTGCGAAGTTGCTGGCAGGTTGAGCTCGTCTGCCAAAGGTGCCACCACCTAATTGCGTATTGATAGATACGTTTTCTGGTTTAACACCAAACACCGATGCTACTGTGCCTTGGTCAACAGTTTGTAGCTGACTGCCCATCCATACTTCAACAGAGCCGTCTTTATTTGCGCGTACCACGCCATCTAATGTTTCCATTGGTGTGTGTGCAAGATAGGGAAACGTATAAACCGCTTCATAAGTACCACTTGCACTATTTAGCGCAGAGGCAGCGTCGCCATGACTGGTAGCAGTAATACCCGCGGTTTCGGTCTTATCAACATATTCTTGTGTGATTTGCTCGGTTGAGCGTGTTTCGGCTTTTGAAGTGTCCCACGATATTTTTAGCGCGTCTCTACCTTTAATCGCTGCGTAAGTAGATGTAGCGATTACCGCAACGCCGCTGCTAATAGTGTGTACGCCAACAACACCAGGCACTTGCTTTGCTTTTGAATCATCTACCTGTTTAAGTGTGGCGCCAAAATGCGTAGGGTGCGCAACCACTGCATAGCGCATGTCAGGTAGTGAAATGTCTTGCGTAAATACCGCATTGCCATTGGTTTTTGCCGCGGTATCTATTTTGGGCACCGGCTTGCCGATATACATAAACTTATCAGGTGATTTTAGTATTGGATCTTGATTTGGCGTAATGACAGACGCGGCTTCTGCTAATTCGCCGAAGGTGGCGTGTCGGTTAGACACCTTATGATGTACAACACCTTTTTCTACGCTGATACTCGTTGAACTAACGTTCCACTTGTCAGCTGCCGCCTTCACTAAATTTTCGCGCATCATCGCGCCTGCTTTGCGCATTTGCATATAGCTGTTAGCAAGTCCTGTCGAACCACCAACGCCCTGAATACCGAATGCAAAGTTTTTGTATAGTTCTGTATTGGCAGGAGCATGTTGCGCTTTCATCTGTGACCAGTCTGCGTCCATTTCATCGGCAACTAACGTCGCCATGCCCGTAAACGCGCCTTGGCCAATTTCAATATGCTTTACTAACACCGTTATGGTGTTGTCGGGTTTTAAATGAATGAATGCATTAGGCTGCATGGGCGCATTCTGACTAGCAACGGCGCGATTTCGTAAAGGCAGATAAAGCCCTACAACTAAACCTGTTGCTATTCCCACGCTGGCTTTTAAAAATTGACGGCGATTAAACGATGGCTTTTCATGTGATATCTGCATGGTTAAGCCTCCAGTTCTGCTGCTGCGTTTTTGATAGCCTGTCGAATACGTACGTAGGTAGCACATCTACATAGGTTTCCTGCCATTCCGGCATCAATATCTTCGTCAGTAGGGTTTGGCTTTTTGGTAAGAAGGTCGACCGCACTCATAATTTGGCCTGACTGACAGAAGCCGCATTGAGGAACATCTAAGTCTTCCCATGCTTTCATTACCGCCGCGGCCGTTTTGTTATCCATACCTTCAATGGTATTCACTTTTGAGTTGTTTACAGCGCTGACTGGTGTTACACATGAACGCACGGCATTACCGTTTAAGTGCACAGTGCAGGCGCCACACTGCGCTTTGCCGCAACCATATTTTGTACCTGTCATGTTTAATTCATCGCGCAAAACCCAAAGCAGCGGCGTTTGTCCGTCTACTTCAAGCTCGCGAACGTCACCGTTTACGTGCATCGAAATTTTCATAGTATCTCCGGGCTATGTTGTCAGACTGCGACAAACAAGTTTGATGTTGTTGATTAGAGGACTGCGGCTAATCGAGGTGCTTATATGCAAAAACCACGAGCAACGTGGCACGTGAAATTACTTAGTTAAAGTATAGTTAATGTACTGCTTACGTGCCCACGTAGTATCGGTTCAATAATTGTTGGCGAATCGCAGTGTTTTTAAAGCTTTTATCCTTCCTTCTGTCTCAGCCAAAAGCCTCTTCTCCTATAACTACAAGTTTCTGCTCAGTTTTCTTGCATACGTATTCAATGCCCATTGGTCTGTTTTGCTCTAGTAAGCGTGAGGTCGATTAAATACTATGCAGCAAAAATAAACATAATTTTCACAAAATGGATACAAGATTTAACAAAAGGGCGAAACCATGAGACTCAGTATTTTATTGGCAGCATGCTCACTTTTCATAAGTGCACAGGCCAGCGCGAACTTTATTATCAACGGCGATTTTCAAACCTGTAATTTTGATGGGTGGCTTTTAGATGCAGATGGTCCTATAGCACCAGCGGACGCAGGCGACTTTACCATTGTGAATAACAATGGTGATTGTGCTGCGCAGATAGGTATGACTGAGCTTGGCGCTTTTGGTGGTTTTATAAATACGCTGTTCAATCAGGTTAATTTGTCATCTGTTGCCAATGACACAGAGTTAACACTCAGTTTCGATTGGGTATTTAGCGGAAGTGATCTTCAAGAGGATGAATTTTCTGATCTTTTTGTTTTTTCCATTGTTGATGAATTTGGCACACCAGATGAATATTTTATTAATTTTGAAGATGGCAGTGGCACGTTTACTACATTATTCAACAAAACCCTCGATATTTTTTCTCTAGATTTTGCAATGTGGGCAGGCGTACCCGAGGGTAATCCGTATACCTCATTCCTCACCATCGACAACGTTTCTTTAACTCAGAGCACAGCAGTGCCTGCGCCGCAAACTTCTGTTCTTCTCGCGCTTGGCTTGGGCTTTGTTGCACTTCGCCGTGCAAAGCACAATAAATAAGGGGCACTACAGTGAAAAAGAACGCGTTTATTTGTTTACCTGCTTTGCCCTTGTTGGCGCTAGTCAGCATGCCAGCGATTGCGGATTGGCAGGTTGTAGAGACTGCAGACACAAGTTACCCAAGCCGCCCTGCATACGACCGTGTAAACCGTCAATATGTCAGTAACATTACTGTTCAGAACACCAGTGAAGAAGCGCTTACAGGACCTATTCGTATTTTGCTTAATGCCAGCAGCCATACCTTGGTTAACGCAAACGGTGAAATAGATGGAATTCCTTACTTAACCGTTGATGTAGAAACGCTAGAACCAGGTGACAGCGCCTCTGTTACAGGCCGATTTGCGCTTAAGCGAGCGCGCTTTTCGCTAGATCTTAGCGTACAAACTTTTGTCGAAGATGAAGATGGAAGCGGACTTACGTTAGAAGAAAACCAAATAGCTGTTTTTTATAACCGAGAAGACGGTGAATACGATGGTTGGGGCCTGCATTTATGGAACGGTCAAGCCTGCGGAAACTACGCAGAGCCTACAACGCAAAGCTCGCACTTTAGCAATTGGCCCGACCCTTACCCAGCAGACGGCGTACACCCTGAATATGGTGCATATTATGTGCTTACGGTAGAGCCAGGTGCAGATTGTTATAACTTTATCGTTCACAAAGGCAACGACAAAGCGCTTGGTGATGCCGATAGCCGCTTCGAGCCAGAATTTGGCAATCAGGCGTTTACTTTCAATGGTTTTCCAGAGCTTTGGTATACGCCTATTTCAAGCCGCCCTCAGTTTCTAGACGGAGCGCGAGCGCATTGGATGGATGACAATACGTTGTTGTGGCTTACCGACCACAGTGACGCAGCAGACATTGCACTTCACTATTCAAATGATGCAAGTTTAGATGCCGAGAGCGCGGGGGTGTCGCTTCTAGATGTTGGCGCGTTAAGTGCGGCAACGGGCGTTGCTATGACTCGTGATATCCCTGAGCAAAGTCACTACAGTGAAAACCCGCATTTAAATGGGTTTACGGGCTTTGCTATTGATGTAAGTGAGTCGCAGGCTAAGCAAATGCTTACCGGGCAGCTTGTTGCTGTGGCACGTGATGCAGAGGGTAATGTTCTCGATTCAACACGAGTACAAACCGCTAGAGTACTAGATCACCTATACACACGTGGTACCAATGATGCTGACGAAGCACACATGGGCGTACGCTACAGCGGTGATAGAGTTACCGCATCGGTATGGGCGCCAACGGCACAGTCGGTAAGCCTTAAGGTTTACAACAAAGCAAAAGAACTGCAAGACACACATACAATGGTGCTGGACGCGCAAACTGGTATTTGGCAGTACACCGGCGAAAAAGCCGATTTGGACAGACAGTTTTATCGTTATGAATTAACGGTTTTTCACCCGTTAACACAAAACATTGAAGTGCTGGAAACTACCGACCCATATTCGGTGTCGCTGTCTACTAACGGTCGCTTTACTCAGTTTGTAAACTTGGATGACGCTGATTTGAAGCCTGCAGGTTGGGATAATCACGTTGTGCCTGCATCAGGCGATCCAGAAGATATCATTATTTACGAAAGCCATATTCGCGACTTCAGTATTCTTGATGACAGTACAAGCCCTGAGAATCGCGGTAAGTATATGGCGTTTACCGAGTCTAACTCTGTGCCAGTGCAACATCTTCAAGGGCTACAGAATGCTGGTTTAACACACTTCCATATGTTACCCGCCAACGACATTGCCACTATTCGCGAAGACGCACAAAGCCGCGTTGATATTACCGATACAGTAGCAAAGCTGTGTAGCTTAAACAGCGAAGCGCCTGTGTGTGGTGTGGAGAGCGATAGTGCAACGTTACTAGAGGTACTTCAAAGTTATTCTCCAGACACTACGCAAGCGCAAGCGCTGGTGGAAAGTATGCGCGGGTTAGATGGATTTAACTGGGGGTACGATCCGCATCACTTTGCTGCGCCGGAAGGAAGCTATGCTACCGACCCAGAAGGCGAAGCCCGTATTGTAGAAATGCGTGCTATGAACCAAGCATTACATGAAATGGGTCTTCGCGTTGTACTGGATGTGGTGTACAATCACACCGCATCTTCTGGGCTTTTCGATAACTCGGTACTCGATAAAGTCGTGCCCGGCTATTATCAGCGTTTGAACGAAACAACAGGCCGCATCGAAAACTCAACGTGCTGTGAAAATACGGCAACCGAACATGTGATGATGGCAAAGCTAATGAACGATTCATTGGTAAGTTTTGCTGAGCACTTTGGGTTCGATTCGTTCCGTTTCGACTTAATGGGGCACATACCAAAGCAAGCAATTTTAGATGCCCGTGAAGCTGTTCGTGCCGTTGACCCAGACACCTATTTCTACGGCGAAGGCTGGAATTTTGGTGAGGTAGTAAATAACCGCAGATTCGAACAAGCTGCACAGCTGAATATGGCGGGCTCTGAAATTGGTACATTCTCTGATAGACAGCGTGAAGCTGTGCGAAGTGCCGCCTTGTTCAACGCTGGTGGCAGCTTGCACGACCAAGACACTATTAGAATAGGGCTTGTGGGTAACGTCGGAAGCTATCAGTTTGTTGCCGCCGATGGTACATACCTTTCAGCCTACGATTACAACTGGAATGGCCAACCTGCCGGATACAGTGAAGACCCTGCAGATACCGTTAACTACATTTCTAAACACGACAACGAAGCCTTGTGGGACCAGCTTCAATACGGCTTACCTAGTGATATGTCGGTACAAGATCGCGTTCGTGTACAAAACGTGGCGCTGTCTATTCCGCTATTAAGCCAAGGTATACCGTTTATGCACATGGGTTCAGAGCTTATTCGCTCGAAATCTATGGACCGCAACACGTATGATGCAGGCGACTGGTTTAACCGTGTAGACTTTACCAAAGCACAAAGCAATTGGAATATTGGCATACCGCTAGCGCAAGATAACCAAGCGCGCTGGGATGAGATCCGTAATGTTTCTGCAAACCCTAACTCACAATTTGGTTCGCAAGATATCCAGCTTACGTCCTCATTGTTTAATGAGTTCTTAAATGTTCGTTCAACCAGTAAGTTGTTTAGGCTAAATAGTGCTGAAGATATCTCGCAGCGAATTCGTTTTCACAATACCGGAGCAGGGCAGGTTCAAGGGCTTATTGTAATGAGTCTTGACGATGGAATCGGCCTTACTGACCTCGATGAAAACAACGATGCCATTGTAGTACTGTTTAACGGTACGCAAAGTACGCAGAACTTTACCATTGGTGATGCAACGAATTTTGTATTACACGCTAACCAGCAAGGGTCTGCAGACGAGCGCGTTAAAAGTGCATCGTTTAACAACGGAACCTTTAGCGTGCCGGCGCTAACTACTGCTGTATTTGTGAAGCCGCAAAATGGTGAACAGGGCTATGGATTGTCTGCATTGCCACCTTACGGAGACAGAACAGTTTATTTACGTGGTGCAATGAACAACTGGGATACGTCGCTGCCGTTAGAATATGTAGGTAACGATACCTATCGTATTACTGTTAATTTGCTTGAAGGTACCTATGACTTCAAATTTGCTGATGAAAACTTTAGTGTGGCAAATGTTGGCGGTGGTATATCGGTTGGCGCAGGTCAGTCGGCTACCCTAACTAATGGTGGTAACAACCTAACGCTTAATATTATAAGCGACGGTGAGTACACCTTCGAGCTAGATGCCGAGAACGATGCAAACCCAACGCTTACTATTACCACGCAAGACCCTAATGCAGTACCTGCACCGTATGGTGATACCACCATTTACGTACGCGGTACTATGACTGAATGGGGTACAACTCATCCAATGGTGTACGACGGCGCGGGCATTTACTCTATTAGCTTTGAAGTACCAGCAGGAACGCACGAGTTTAAAGTAGCAGAGGCAAATTGGTCTTCACCTAACTTGGGCAGTAATGGTGGTTCAATAAATGTTGGCGAATCGCTAACACTACAACAAGGCGCAGGGAATATTCTGCTATCGGTAAGTCAGTCGCAAACACTTCGTTTTGAAGTAGACGCTTCAGATACAGGTGCACCTGTTGTAAGTGTTGAAGCTGCTTTCGAGTAAAATAAAAAGCCTTGCTGTACTGTTTACTGCAGCAGTAACCAAAAAGCCAGACTGTATACTGTTCACAGTCTGGCTTTTTATTTAGTATGCGTTCAAGGTTGGTTTAATCAGCTTTTTAACGTTTACGAACAAGGCTTATTGCCCAGTTTTGTTAGCGCTAACGTTATAAAGAGTGTGACTATTTTTCTTCAACAATTATTGCAATGGCTGTCTTCTCACCAAGGTTAGTGACTCTGTGAGTCCATGCCTCATGCCACATAACATGCCCGTCAGGAATATCAGCAATAATTGTCTCGCCGCCAAGCGTTTCAATTCTTAACTTGCTACCTTTTTCAAAATAAACGGTTTCGTTATTGTGACGATGAAACGAGTCGCTTTCGCCTGGCTTTAATACCATTTTCAAAACTAAGGCTCGTTCATTATCTAGAAGCAGGTCGTACTGCTGTGGCGAAGCTACATGTCCAGACTCATGATGATCTTCAGCATAAGCGTTGGCGGCTGCTGCCACTAATAAAAACAGTCCTACTCGTAAAATAGGCATAAAAACTCCTAGGGCGTTTGTCACCAACGCCAATTAAAAGTGCTTGTTAATGTGGGCTGCAAAACGTTTAAAGTCGTTTTCAACGTCTGCGTTTTTCATAACATCAAAACTCGCAAAGGTTGCCATTGGCTGCATGCCGAAAAACTTAAAGTTCATGTGCATTGGAAACAGTAAATCATCAACAGACTTACCGTCGAAGAACTCTTCACTATCGTTGAACGATTCTTCTGGGGCATTGAAGGTCAACGACATCATGTATTTCACATCAGATAGCGTTCCGCCAGTACCGTAGTTTTTCTTAGGCTCTTCTGCTACACGTCCATCGCCTGCACACATTGCGCCCCCCATACCTGCGGTATAGACTTCGTCCATATACTTTTTAAATGACCAAGGCACACCCATCCAGTTGATAGGCGTTTGAAGAATGACATAGTCTGCCCATTGGTGATGCGCTAATTGCTCATCAACATCGTATTCTTCCGCCATGGTTATCACACGGGTGTTGTAGCCCTTTTCCTCTAGTAGGGATACCGCTTTTTCAACTAAAGCAGCATTCAGCTTTCCTTCAGAGAATGGGTAATACTGATGTGCATTAATAATTAGTACATTGCTTTGGTTTGAAGTGGTCATTGAAATACTCCCAAAATGTTGAATTGAGCAAATATTAAGTTGCTCTGTGGTATTGGTAGTATATTTTAGTAACCTTTAAACTATGTTCAACTAGTGGATTTTTAGTAACTACCATTTTCTTCTTTGCGTGTTCACAAAAAAGCCAATTGAATCAGTTGGTAATGTGGAGAAAACAATTGCAATTAATTTTTAGTCGACAGGAAACACTCGGCCGACACGCTCGCATGGCGATTTGCCCAACTTCAGACACAAAAAAACGACTCTAAAGTCGGTTTTATTATCTTTCTCTTTTCGAAAAAGATGGTACCAGTGGGCGGGCTTTGATTGGTCGCCACGCGAGGGACCGACCGTCGGCCGACACGCTAGCGTGGCGATTTGCTGAACTTCAGGCACAAAAAAACCGACTTACGTCGGTTTCAGTATTTACTTTTATAAGAAGTAAATGGTACCAGTGGGCGGACTTGAACCGCCACGCTATCGCTAGCAGCGGATTTTGAATCCGCCATGTCTACCAATTCCATCACACTGGCATTGTGTATGGTATCAACGTGGTGTTGATGCTTGGCATTATAGCGATGCGGCGTATCTATACAACTCTTTTTTAACGATAACGTTATTAAGTGCTGAAAGATTGTGCAGCCAGTACCGCACTTAAATACGCGGGTTAATGCATTTCACTCACTACAACGCCCGCATGCAGTTTTAAGCGCTCCATTAGCTTATCACCCAAACCTGCAGCAGGTGTCCAAAAACCACCTTCAAGCTCGGGTACATCTCGGGATAAACAAAGGGCGACTTGCGAAAGCATTTTAGCTGTACTGCCGTAACCTGGATCTCTATCGCCCGTTACTTGCACTACTTGTTTCTCGCCGTTACTTAATGTGGCGTAAAACCGCATATCGTACATACCGTTTTCTTGCTCACTCGGCGACGGACCTTCTCCCGGTTTCGGTAAAATATAATTGGCTAAAATATGGCGCAGCGGAGAAAAACTCGCAGCACCCACAAAGGCACCAAGCCCAAGTGTGGTTATCCATGCAGTAGACGCGGTTTTGCTCGACATGGCTTCATCGTATTTAAATGCTTTGCCATATTTAGCATTTAGTAGCAGGTTACTTCGATGCACTATACGTTCGTTTATTGCGGCCATCACGAAGGGCATTGTCCATATGCCAAGTTCTTTATCAAACTCTGCTGACTTATGATTTTTCTGTCGAACGTGAAACGGATTGTCTGCTCCACAAAGAATGTAAGGATTTACTAACATTTTGCGAAGCTTAGGGTTTTCGCCTACTTCTTTCATCACGTTTAACATGCTGGCGATGGTACCGCCCGACGCGCCACCTTTAATTTTTCGCACGCGCATTTTTATGTGCTCTGCGGGCAGTCCCGTTTTTTCGATAGCAAGGTGTTGTGATAAATAAACGCCTAAATCTGATGGGATAGAGTCGAAGCCTGCGCTATTTATAATACGGGCCCCCGACGCTTTTGCGTCGTTCTCATACTTATCTAGCATGGCTTTTATCCACTGTGGCTCACCCGTAAGGTCACAATAATCGGTACCCGTTTTTGCACATACTCTTACCAATGTTTCACCATATAGTGCGTATGGACCCACGGTTGAAATAATCACCTTGGTTTTTTCACTTAGCGCAGTCAGTGCGGCTTCATCACTAGCGTCGGCTACGAAGTGGGGAAGGCTAGCTAAGTTGTGTTTGGTTTTAAGCGCAATTAGCTTTTGCTCGTCTCTACCAGCAATGGCCCATGAAAAACCGTCTTGGGGTAGGTTAGCCAAATAGGTAATCATTATTTTGCCAACAAATGAAGTGGCGCCATAAAGCAGTATGTCGAACTGGGTATCTGTTGATGTAGGCATGTTAGCTATTGATTTTGTTGTGGTGTATTCACTTTGCATGAATACCTGCTTCTTATCAACAACGTAGCTAAAATGTAACTCAGAAAAGGGCCATCCTTGGCCTTGGGATCGTGCTCTTTTTTACTGACCAACTAGGTCATCAAAACTTGCTTCATTTGCATCCTGCGTGAACTCTCGCCCGTTAACCGGTAAAGGTGTATCGGTAGGTGCTTGCGCAAAGGCTTCGCGGGTATAGCTAGTTAATGATAACTGTTGTGCTTCAATAGTTATCGTTATAGTACCCGTGGAAGATGCTACACCGTCAGAAACACTAAACGTAAAGCTGTCGCTGCCTGTTACCTGTGCATTAGGGGTGTACGTAAAATTGCCGTTAGCAGCAATATCTACACTACCTAACGTTCCGTTTTGGTCTAATGCGAAGCTAACTGCATCACCGTTAGGGTCAACTGCCGTTAGTGCGCCGTCAAAAGCAATGTCGGCCTGCGTAGTAAACGTTTCATCAACCGCTACAGGTGCTAGGTTTGGCTCATCATCATCACTGTCAGAGCAGCCTACAACAGCAGTAGCTAGGATTATCAGTGTTCCTAATTTAACCCCGTTTTTAAATGCTAATGAATTAAACGCCCCGCTAGTGCGCTTTTTCGTGAATGTGTTCATAACATTCCTCCTTATTCAGCGCCTGCTAATGGCGTTTTGAGGTATGGGAACGTTGTGTCAAACATACTTGCGTCAATAGGAGCACCATCGGTGAATGGCACCATGCCCACGCTTGCATCTTCTGATGTGCACAGTCCAAGGTCGGTGTCTTCGCCCGCAACAGGGATGGGGTAGCATAGTCTTCCCATCACAACGCGAAGCGCAATATCAACTACGTCGTCGCCGGGTCTACGACCATTTGGGAAACCTGCTAAGTCATCACCCGCTACACCAAAGGCCGACTGCGATGCTGCAGGCGTTGCAGGAATAGCGGTATTTAATCGCAGCATTTCTGATGCTGTAACCGTTGCTTGTTGGTTAACACCTGGGAAGCCGGTTAAAAACGCAGTTACCAAGTCAACGCGCGGGAAGTTAGTGGGGGCTAGTGTTTCAATGTCTGTGCCCAACGTGGTGTTAACTGCATCTCTGAACAGAATGTTTAACAGTTCTGGTAGCGACGGATTGGTTACATAGTCGGCAAACTGGCCATCATTACTTGGATGGGCGCTTGAAAACTTATCTTTATCGCCAATACCAATCACTAACTCGTTCACTAACGGGCTACCTAATCGCGACACTTGCGTCATAGCACCACCGTTAACTTCTGGTTTTGCGAAGGTTGCGTCTGCGTTTAATATACGTGCTTGCGGCAAGCTAGCGGTTGTCCAACTACCAATGGTGCCATTACCCTCGCCAGTAACACAGGCTGCAGGTACTTCAACAGAGATAGCCGTTACGTTTTTATCGATAAGGTCGTCATTGTCGGCACTTTGCGTAATACCGCCAGGGAAACCTTCACCATCACCTGCGCCTGGCGCACTGTCGCCTTCAACAGGAACGTAATTCACAAGGTCGAATGTTGCGCCTAGGTTTACCACAAATGGGTCTTTGCGTTGACCTACAAAAACGCGCGCCATGTCGTCACAGCCAGGAATTGCAAATGAGTAGATAAAGCTCTCTGCGTATCTTGCATATTCTGCTTCACTGGTGAATGTTTTATTACCAATGTAGTCCAGCGGTTTCTTAAACATGTCGCCCATGGCTGGAGTAAGCATTGTGCGTGTGCCAGTAGACATGTCGCCGCTTACCATGGTTAGCGTATAGCTTTCTGAAAAGTTCGCTGCGCTTTGGTCATCGGCACTTATTCCGCCAATGTTTTTAAGCGGCACTTTAACCATTTTCTTGTCGCCTTCAGGGCCGATAGGTAACGCGATACCTTCGTTGTCAGCGGCGAGTGTATTTGTAAACTGGAAAACAAAGCTTAAGTCTTCAACAGCATCACCGTCGCTATCTATGTGAATTGCGTAGTGCGCGTAAGGATCCATAGCGAAGTAGTTCGGACCGCCATACGCATCTTGCAATGGAATATAATTGGCAATCATTGTTACATAGCCTTCTCTACCTTCTTCATAACTATTGAAGGCATAAAAGTCAGTGCTATCTAACTTGGGGTGACGAGTAATGTTGGGTGCTTCACGGTGGCTAGAAGCCATTACATTTATAGCGCCTGCAGTGCACGTTAATGCAACGGCAGCAACCAATGCTTTTTGTTGAAACGTAGTCATGGTGAGTCTCTTTGTTTATGAGTTCAAGAAGCCTAACGACTGGCAAGTGAAATTAGATTCAATAAGATGTGAATTTTTTGAAAATAAATTTCTAATATAATGGATAGGTTATTAATGATTAAAAAACAAACAAAAAAGCCACTTAACTAAGTGGCTTTTAATTAATACGCAGTTTTTTGATTAAACAGACACGATTGGCGCTATGTAAAGCACCTCTGTTGGTGATCCAGTTACAGAGCCTCCAGGAGCTTCTAGACTAACTGCCAAGGCCGCGATGCTTTTATCTAGCAATATACTAGGCGTTGCTCGACTATCCCCACCCAATTCAGGTAACAACCCCAATGATATTGGTGCTTCGCCGCTCGCTGGTACCATCCAAAGTTCATAGTCTTTGTTATCTAATGCTGCAAAAGCATCGGTAACTTTCACCGATAGGCTAGATGACGACACCTCAATAACCCAAAGAGGGGTATTATCAGCATTGTTTACAACCGCAATATGTGAAACCTCGTCAATCGGTTCTGGTTGCGTCGTGATAAGTACAACAGCCAGCAATAATGCGGCAGCGGTAGACAGCATGGACAGCACGCGCCAACGACCGCGTTTGGCTCGTTCAATTTCCACAACGTTGTCGTGATCCGTATTTATTACCTTGTGACCTAAACGCAGCTGAATGGTTTCCCATACGTTTTGACCAGGAGTAACGGGGGCGATAGTATCGGCAAAACCTGAAAGGTGTTGCTCCCACTGTGAAACAGCGTCGCTTACTGCTTGGTACTGCATCATCAGTTTTTGAAATCGAGTACGCGCCTTTCCTCTGAGTGTTCCCAGCACATATTCAGCGGCAAGCACATTTAATCGTTCTTCTTTTAAGTAATTCATATCGATAGGCACCTTTGTAAGCTTTGAAGACCCCGACGAATCCAACTTTTAATCGTGCCAAGGGGGGACGCTAAATGGTTCACTACCTCTTGATGTGACATACCATTGATATAGGCTAAGTGAATTGCCTGCCTTTGAGGCCCATCAAGTTCATCAAGGCATTCTGATAGCCGAGCTTGCTCAGCGCCTAGCTTTATACTTGGCCCAGAGTCATTGCCCGATGGCTCATCATGGTTAAGTTCTACTTCATTGCGCACATTGTGATAGCGCATAAGGTCAAGTGAACGATATCTTACGATGCTTACCATCCATGTAAGAACAGTGCCCTTTGTTCGTTGATAACTACCTGCATTGTGCCAAATTTTTATATACGCATCTTGGGTTGCTTCATCTGCAAGCTCTGGTCTCTTTAGTAATTTCAAAGCCACCGCATAGAGCTGTGGGCTGGTTATCCTGTAAAGCTCCGCAAAGTCATCTTTACTGCCTTGCGCGGTCTTACACAGCAAGGGAAACAGTATCTCGTGTTCCATTTTCGCTCCTTATTAGGCGCCTAATGTTGGCGCTTCGTATTATTGTTGGCACCACAACACACAAGCGTTAAGCCATTGGCGATGTGTTATATGTACTAACGATTACTTAATGCGTTTAGATGCAAGCGACCCGTTATGTTGTGCTAACCCTTTCAAGGTAGCATGAATTTTGTACAAATGTACGTGGTGAGTAAATTAGATAAAGTGAATATTAAAAAGAAATGATGAAAAGCGCGTAATTAAGCGCACTGTGTATTTATGACAGCCATGGGATATGCCACACTATTATGGAATTTGTTTTTAAATGAGATGCATGTGGCAAAACGTAACACCCGTGAGCAGCGTTCTAAACGTTCCAAAGCAAACAACATAGTCGAAACTCAAGCACAGACAAGCGATGCTTGGGGAGAGCGGGCGAGTTTCTTTCGTCGCCTATTGGCCATGGTTTACGATGCGCTGGTAGCTATTGCCGTTGGCATGTGTGCGGCAATGGTAATGATAGTAACGCTAGTGGTTATGCTTAAAAACGGTGTTTTAGACTTGCAGGGTTTTGCCGAGCCCGCCGACCTTATTCAGGCATCAACTACTTATAAGCTGCTTATTCAAGTGTGGGTTGCGCTGTGGATATCTGGCTTTTTCTTATGGTTTTGGAAGCGCGGAGGCCAAACCATTGGAATGCGAGCATGGCGACTACGCATTTTCAGTACAGTGGATGAGCCGGTTACGTGGCCTAGATTGCTAGTTAGATTAGTGTCTTCATTGTGTGGGCTTGGAACGCTGCTGGTACTTTTCGATTTTAAGAATAAACAGTCTTTACAGGATAGATTGGCAAAGACTGAAGTATTAAAGCTTTCAAAAGAAGCAAACGACCACAAAAGCTGGTAGTAGTGCTTTGCGGAGCGCTAACCGAATAATAAAAAAGAGGCTGTAAGGCCTCTTTTTTATTAGTTTCGACTGTTGAGTTTGAATAATGTTGCTAGCATGTTCAACGCCTCAACATTACCCCTGCAATAGCCGCGAAAAGTAAACTTGGCAGTAATGCGCCTAAGAATGGCGGCAGCTGGTATACCAAGCTCACAGGCCCAAATACTTCGTTAAGAATGAAGAAGCCAAACCCGGTTAACACGCCCATAATTACGCGTGCGCCCATAGTAACACTGCGCAGCGGCCCGAAAATAAATGAAAGCGCCATCAGCAGCATTACACCTACCGACACTGGCTGCAAAATTTTCCGCCATAGAGCGAGCTGATAGCGTGATGGGTCCTGTGCATTATTTTCAAGGTAATTAACGTAATCTAACAGTCCTGTTATAGATAACGCTTCAGGCTTAACCGCAACAATACCCAATTTGTCTGGTGTAAGTGTTGAGTTCCAGCGCATACGCTCAGATGTTTCAAGGGTTACCTGCGTGTCAGTAAACTGTGTTACTTCAACGCCGCTTAGCCACCAACCATCACCATCAAACTCACTGGCTTTGGCATAGGTAATACTTTCAAGCGACAGGTCATTTTTAAAATTGAATATGCTTACATCTTTCAATGAGTCTTGGCTAAGCACTTGTCCAATGCTTACAAAGCGGTCTCCGTCTTTAGCCCAAACCAATTTGTCGGACGAAAACAGGCTACCTCCAGAAATAGCTTCTGTTCTAATTTGCTTGGCTTTGGTCTCGCTGTAGGGGGTTACCCATTCTCCGACTGCCATAACCAGCAAAATCATTACCAGCGTAGACTTCATTGCTGAATTGATGATATTCCAGCGACTAAGACCGGCAGCCTGCATAACTACCAGTTCACTGTTACTGGCTAAAACACCCATACCAATTAGTCCGCCAAGTAATGTTGCCATGGGGAAGAACTGTTCTAAATCTCTCGGTAGGCTAAGTATCACAAAAATGAAAGCGGCAAGCATGTCGTAGTCGCCTTCACCAATCTTACGAAGCTGCTCTACAAATTTAATCAAGGCGCTTAAGCCAATGAGCACGCTTAAGGTCACGGTAATGGTGCCTAATAGTGTACGTGCTATGTATAAATCGAGGATTTTAAACATCTACTTTTTCCCCAATACCCAAGCACGAAATAGCGTACCTGTTTTCCTATCACGGGCTATTAACGTTATGCCAATAATTAACATCACCGTATGCACCCACCAAAGCCCAAGTTGCGGTGGCATTTTGCCGTCTTCTAGTACGCGCCTGCTTGCTAGCAGTAATAAGAAATACCCTAGATAAAGCAAGATAGCTGGAAACATTTTACCAAAGCGCCCTTGGCGAGGGTCTACCGCACTTAGTGGAACAGCAATAAGCACAAGAAAGGGGATAGATAACGGAATAGCAATACGCCATTGAAGTTCGGCGCGTGCTTCAATGCTGTCGTCTTCCCAAAGTTCGCTGGTGGGAAGCACGCTTACTTTTCTGCGTGTTTCGTCTGCCGGTTTGTCGGCAATCTGAATTTGATACTCATCAAACTCAACCTTACGGTATGCCATTTCAGACTGCTTTCCTTCATACTGCACGCCCTGTTTTAGCACCAAGTTTCGGGTGCCGTCAGGGTTATTCGTAACCTCGCCGGTTTGCGCATAAACCACACGAACATCACCGTCGCTTCCTTCGGTTTGGTTTTGTGATAAAAATACGCGCAACAGCTGGTCTTGATTACCTGTGTTGGTGTCTACGTCATGCACAAAAATAACGGCTTTTTCGTTACCAGTTTGTTGGAATCGCCCGGGCATCAATGCTGAAATACCGGCTTCGCTGCGCGCTTTTTCACGCAACTGATATTCATTTTCAGCTGCCAGCGGCGCGAAATATAACGTTATTGCGCCAGTGACAACCATTATTAAAACAGATAAAAACAGCATTACCCGAGTAACGTACCATTCACTGATACCACAGGCGCGCATTACCGTCATTTCGCTGTCTACATACAAGCGACCATGTGCCAACATAATGCCGAGGTATGCGCTAATTGGAAGCACCAAAGAAGAAAGGATTGGGGCGTACAAACCAAGAAAACCAAGAACTAGTCCAGCGGGAATATCACCGTCTGACGCATCGCCCAATACGCGTACAAATCTTAATGTGACGAAAATAGCCATTAAGATGAAGAAAATCGCTAACTGAGATTTCAGCGTTTCCTTAAGTAAATAGCGGAATATCAGCATCTCAGCCCTTCCGGAAAATTAGGAATTTTAGTGAAAGAATGCACAATTTTGTTTAAACTTACCGTTTTTACAAGTTTTGCCTGCAATCATAAACCGTTTGCATGGTGTTTTTACGCAAAAGTTGCCTTTATTCAGCAACGCATTTGCGAGAATTGCAGCGTACTAAAAAGTTATGCTGTGTATTAAAACATAAAGCAGCGCGAAACGTTACGTGATTTTAGTCATCGTGCAAACCATAAACGACGAAAAGCGAGGTGATATCGTGGAGTTTAGTGTAAAAAGTGGCAGTCCTGAAAAACAACGCAGTGCATGTATTGTTGTGGGTGTCTTTGAGCCGCGTCGCCTAACGGCGGTGGCTGAACAACTAGACGAAATCAGTGAAGGTTATATCAGCAATTTGTTGCGCCGCGGCGACCTTGAAGGTAAAGCCGGCCAAATGTTGTTGCTACACAACGTGCCGAATGTGCTTAGCGAGCGCGTGCTTCTTGTCGGTTGTGGTAAAGAGCGCGAATTAGACGAGCGTCAGTACAAAAATATCATTGCTAAAACCATTCAAACCTTAAATGAGACCGGTTCAATGGAAGCCGTGTGCTTCTTAACCGAGCTTCACGTTAAAGGCCGCGATACCTACTGGAAAGTGCGTCAGGCAGTAGAAGCCACTGAAGATACGCTTTACACCTTTATGCAGCTTAAGACTAAAAAAGGTGAGCCTCGTCGTCCGCTTCGCAAAATTGTATTCAATGTACCAACACGTCGCGAACTTACCGTGGGTGAGCGCGCGGTGGAGCATGGCTTGGCTGTAGCTCGTGGTTCAAAAGTAACGAAAGACGTGGCTAACATGCCGCCAAATATCTGTAATCCAGCATATCTATGGCAGCAGGCGCAAGAACTTGCCAGCCAGTACGACAGTGTTACAGCTGAAGTAGTAGATGAAACGCAAATGGCAGAGCTAGGTATGCAGTCTTACCTTGCTGTTGGTCGTGGTTCAGATAACGAAAGCATGATGAGCATTATGCATCACCGTGGTGGTCCAGCTGATCAAGCGCCAATTGTGCTAGTTGGTAAGGGCTTAACCTTCGATTCAGGCGGTATTTCAATTAAGCCAGGCGAAGCCATGGATGAGATGAAATACGACATGGGTGGCGCAGCAGGTGTACTTGGTACTATGCACACCATTGCGGCACTAAACCTTCCAATCAACGTTATAGGTGTGTTAGCCGGCTGTGAAAACATGCCTGATGGCAAAGCATATCGTCCGGGCGATATTTTAACGACCATGTCGGGTCAAACTGTTGAAGTACTTAATACCGATGCAGAAGGCCGCCTAGTACTTTGTGACGCACTGACTTATGTTGAGCGTTACGAGCCAGAACTTGTTATCGACGTTGCTACGCTAACTGGCGCAGCAATTATCGCACTGGGTCACCACGCAACAGCAGTAATGAGCACGCACAACCCGCTTGCTCACGAGCTACTTAATGCGTCAGAGCAAAGTTCTGATCGCGCATGGCGTTTACCACTATGGGACGATTATCAAGAGCAGCTAGAGAGTCCATTTGCCGATATGACTAACTTAGGTGGTCGTCCGGCAGGCTCAATTACAGCTGGCTGTTTCTTGTCGCGCTTCACTAAGAAGTACAATTGGGCGCACCTTGATATTGCCGGTACGGCGTGGCGCAGCGGTAAGAATAAGGGCGCAACAGGACGTCCTGTTCCTATGCTGTCTCAGTTCTTGATGAACCGAGCTGACATCAAGCTAGAGGACTAATTATTCATGCCGCAGGTTATTTTTTATCAACTTTCCAGTAGCGACAATGGCGTAGCCGGTCGCGCTAGCGAAGTGATTGCATCGGCTTACGCTAACAAACAAAAAATTAGCGTGCTTTGTGATACACAGGCGCAAGCTGAGCAAGTTGATGAATTGTTGTGGCAGCTACCGTCAAACCGCTTTGTTCCCCATAACCTCTATGGTGAGGGGCCACAAACTGGCACGCCGGTGGAAATTTGTTGGCAACCGCAACAGGTTGCCAGACGACAAATGGTGGTGAATGTGGGCTCAGGTATGGTGCCTTCACCCAATCAGCATCGCCAAATTATCGATTTTGTACCCGTGGATGAAAATGCCAAACAGGCAGCGCGGGTAAGATACAAAAACTATCAGCAAGCTGGATGTAATATGCAGTTCAAATCTGCATAAGCCATTCGTGTTCAGCTTCAATTTGAGAGTGTGTAATGGATAAAACCTTCGAACCGCAGTCCATCGAGCAGCAATGCTATAAGTCATGGGAAGAGGCGGGTTTATTTAAAGCTTCAGGTAACGGCGACCCTTATTGTATTTTGCTTCCGCCACCAAACGTTACTGGTAGCCTTCACATGGGCCATGGTTTCCAGCAAACCATTATGGATGCCTTAACTCGCTATCACCGTATGAAAGGCGATAACACGCTTTGGCAGGTAGGTACCGACCACGCCGGTATTGCAACACAAATGGTAGTAGAACGTCAGCTTAATGCTCAGGGCAAAACCCGTCACGATTTAGGTCGTGAAGACTTCATCAAAAAAGTATGGGAATGGAAAGAGCACAGCGGCGGTACGATCACAGGTCAAATGCGCCGTTTAGGTACGTCACCTGATTGGTCGCGCGAAGTGTTCACCATGGACGAAGACCTGTCTAAAGCGGTAACAGAAGTATTCGTTAAACTACACGAAGAAGGCCTGATTTACCGTGGTAAGCGTTTGGTTAACTGGGATCCAGTGCTTCACACTGCGGTATCTGACCTAGAAGTTCTGAACGAAGAAGAAGACGGCCACATGTGGCACATGCGCTACCCACTTGCAGATGGTAGCGGTGAACTAGTAGTGGCAACAACACGTCCTGAAACCATGCTTGGTGATACAGCGGTTGCAGTGCACCCAGATGACGAGCGTTATCAAAGCTTCATTGGCAAAGAAATTAAGCTGCCTATTACTGGACGATTAATTCCGGTTATTGCCGATGACTATGTAGACCAAGAATTTGGTACCGGCTGCGTTAAAATTACGCCAGCTCACGACTTCAACGACTACGACATGGGTAAGCGTCATAACCTACCTATGATCAATATTCTTACCGACGACGCGAAAATTAACGACGATGCGCCAGAAGCGTACCGTGGTTTAGATCGTTTCGACGCCCGTAAGCAAATAGTTGCCGACCTAGAAGCACAAGGCTCGTTGGTTAAGATTGAACCGCACAAGCTTAAAGTGCCACGCGGCGACAGAACCGGTGCGGTAATTGAACCATACTTAACTGACCAGTGGTATGTAGCGGTTGAGTCTCTTGCTAAACCTGCTATTGAAGCGGTTGAAAGTGGCGAAATTCGCTTTGTGCCAGAGAACTGGAACAAGACGTACTATCAGTGGATGCACAACATTCAAGATTGGTGTATTTCGCGTCAGCTGTGGTGGGGGCACCGTATTCCAGCTTGGTATGACGAAAACGGAAACGTTTTTGTTGGCCGTACTGAAGAAGAAGTGCGCGAAAAGCACGGCCTTGGCAGTGACGTAACGCTTTCTCAAGACGACGATGTACTAGATACCTGGTTCTCAAGTGCACTTTGGCCGTTTGCCACCATGGGCTGGCCTGAAGAAACCCCAGATCTTGAAACCTTCGTACCGTCTTCAGTGCTAGTAACAGGCTTCGACATTATTTTCTTCTGGGTTGCCAGAATGATTATGATGACCAAGAAATTCACGGGCAAAATTCCGTTTAAAGATATTTATATTACTGGTCTTATCCGCGATGAGAACGGCGATAAAATGTCAAAGTCGAAGGGCAACGTGCTTGACCCAATCGATTTGATTGACGGTATTGATATTGAGTCGCTAGTTACTAAACGCACTGCTGGCATGATGCAGCCTCAGCTTGCTGAGAAGATTGCCAAGCGTACCCGTAAACAGTTCCCTGATGGTATTCAGGCCTACGGTACAGATGCACTGCGCTTTACGTTTGCAGCTATGGCGTCAACCAGCCGCGATATCAACTTTGATATGGCCCGTGTTGAAGGCTACCGTAACTTCTGTAACAAAATTTGGAACGCATCGCGTTTCGTATTGATGAACACAGAAGAGCACGATACCGGTCGTGACGGTGGTGAAATGGTACTTAGCATGGCCGATCGCTGGATTTGGGCTAAGTTCCAACAAACACTGGTTGAGTTTGAAAAAGCGCTTGAAGACTACCGTTTCGATATTGCTGCACAAACGGTTTACGAGTTTACTTGGAACCAATTCTGTGACTGGTATCTAGAACTTACTAAGCCTGTGCTTAACAATGATGCCAGCACCGAAGCTGAAAAGCGCGGTACACGTCATACGCTTATTAACGTACTTGAAAGCCTGCTTCGCTTGTTGCACCCACTAATGCCATTTATCACCGACACTATCTGGCAGCGCGTTGTGCCACTAAGTGCACTTAAAGTGGAAGAGGGCGCAAGCATTATGGTTCAGGCATTCCCTGAAGTTGATGCAGCGAAACAAGACGACAAAGTGCTTGCTGATATCGAGTGGGTGAAGAAGTTTATCGTGGGTATTCGTAATATCCGTGGTGAAATGGATATCTCGCCAAACAAACCACTTAATGCGCTACTTAAAAACGTAAGCGACGAAGACGCGCGTCGTCTTGATGCGGCTAAGGCATTCCTAGATAAGCTTTCTAAGCTTGAAACCGTAACTGTATTGAAAGACGGTGAAGAAGCGCCGGCCAGTGCGACAGCACTTGTAGGTGAGATGGAAATTCTTATTCCAATGGCAGGGCTTATCGACAAAGACGCAGAGCTTGCTCGTATCACTAAAGCTATGGAGAAAATCGACAAAGATGTCTCTCGTACTCGTGGCAAGCTAGGTAACGAGAAGTTCGTAAGTAATGCGCCAGAGGCGGTTATTGAAAAAGAACGTGCTAAGTTAGAAGAGGGTGAAAAGGCCCTAGCCAAACTTAAAGAGCAGTTCGAGACTATTAAAGCTCTGTAGCCATTACTGTTTACCAATAATAGCTAAAACAAAAACGCTGCCATTTGGCAGCGTTTTTTATGCTTTCTTGTTAACTGGCCTAATGTGACTTGAGTCTTGTGCGCTAGGCTAATTTTGTCTCAGCCACAAATTCGGGAGAGACTTGATTTCGACCGCCTTTCTTGGCGTTATAAAGCTCTTTGTCTGCACGATCAAATAATGTATTCCAAGTATCTTCAACGTTATTGGATGACGACATGCCAACGCTGATGGTTACGTTGATAGGCTCTGAGCCACTTTGGATCGATAGCGCCGACACTGATTCGCGAAGTCTATCGGCAATAGCATAAGCATGATGAGGCTGCTGGTGAGAAATAATAACGCCAAACTCTTCGCCACCTAAGCGGCCTATAATGTCACCCTCACGCAACTGTTCTTGTAGGCACTGCGCTACGCTTTTTAGCACCTTATCGCCTTCTGGATGCCCGTAGTTGTCGTTAATGGCTTTAAAGAAGTCAATATCTATCACCAGTAAAGTGAATGGTCTTCTACGTTTTGATTTTAATCTTTTTAATACCGTACGAATAAATGCCCGACGTCCAAATACGCCAGTAAGTTCATCGAAGTTTGCCATTGCCTCCCATTCGCCTTTTTCTTTAGACAGAATAATAAATGGAAGTAGTGCGGATGTTGCTAGGCAAAGAAGTACATGTAGCCCAACACAAACCGTAATGAATAGCTGTAAGTTTGCGGCTAAGCCGTAATAAGTCGCGCCTGTGGTCAGTCCTGCCCGAGCAATCATAACAATAAAATGAATGAACAATATGCTTCGCAGTAAGACAGAAATGCCCTGAATGGTTTTCCATTGCTGCGATTGAAAGCTTTGAAAACAAAATAAAAACATTAAAGCAATAAAAAAGGAGGTAGCCGGTTCGACTAGTTCAGGATACCAAGACATCCCAACTATAAAGAAAACCGCGAATAAAAAAACGCGATTCCCCGTGCGTTTAACGGTAGAACGAACACATTGAATGTTAAAACTTAAAAAGCCATGAAGCAGCAGAAAACTAGCTGTTAAGTAAAGAAGGCCTGCAACTACGCCAAGGGCACTTATGCCTGGCGCTGATATAGCAAGCGCACTACTGAGCAATCCTAAGCAATAAACGAAACACGAAGAAGCCCAAAAGTTGAACGCAACAGGTTCGTATTGGTTTTTCGCCAAGATGCGAAAATAGCCACCAACCGCAACATTAATGGCAAGCGATAGAAGCAGAACAATTAAAATGGAATTTTCCATCTTTACGCCAACAAAATTAGACAAAAGTAGTAATAATAATGGCGTGAAATATAAAATTTACGTAATGATAAAGGTATTATTTTAAATAACTAAGTATTTTTTAATATACCAATGGTGTTGGCGCATTTTGAGCTAAGACCATCTAACTTTCTGTAAAAAGCAAGTATTTTCTTCTTTATATAATAATTTTAGAATATTAACGCTACGTTAAAAATTTACTTAAAGTTGCAATTAGCGATTTCTGCTTAATAGGTTTAGTTAAATAATCATTCATACCCGAATCAATAGCATTCTGTTTATCTTCTTTCATGGCATTAGCAGACAAGCCAATAATAGGAATTTGTGTAAAGCCACTTTCTCGAAGTTTTGTTGTTGCATCAAAACCATCCATTACCGGCATCTGAACATCCATTAAAATCAGGTCGTAATGGGGGGAGTTGTCTATTTTTTGTATTGCCTGCCTTCCATCTTCCGCAATATCAAAAGTAAGCCCTAAATTTGTAAGCATTTCTCCAGTTACTAGCTGGTTAATATTATTATCTTCAACAAGTAATATGTGGCCTTCTAATGAGACTTCATGGTGCGTTTCTTTATGTTTAACTGTGTCATTCTCAGTGTTGCCATGAACAACGTTGTTTATGAAGCTTTCGAATTGCGCCGGTGTAAACGGGTGCATGATGAACGGGCCGTGCCACAGCGAATCGTATTTGGCCAGAAGTGCGTCACCTGCTGTTTCCATTACCAAACCAACCGAGTGCCCGTTCTTAAGCAAATGCTTAAACCACTGAATGTGTTCTCTGAATACGCTGAAATCTGGCACATCGATAATGATATGTGTGGGCAAACTTGCAATTGCCTTTGCTTCAGTAATCGACCTTTGAGAGGCCGCTGAAATATTAATTTGTTCACAATAGGCATCAGGAATAAGCGGTGAACTGGTAACATAAATGCTTCGTTTGGGCATGCCTGTAAGCGACTCTAGCACGCCATTTTGATGTTTGAAGGTTTTGAGTGGTAGCGACACAGTAAACGTACTGCCTTTTCCCTGAGTGGAAGTGGCATTTATCGTACCGCTCATCAGTTCGGTTAGCTGGTTTACAATGGCGAGGCCCAATCCTGTACCGCCGTATTTTCTGTTGGTTGAACCGTCTGCTTGAGTAAATGGGTTAAAAATTTTATTTAACTGTGATTCGCTCATGCCAATGCCCGAGTCTTTTATTTTCATTGTTAGCTGCAGTAAATTTCCAGACTCTGAAACTTCGCCGTCGAACTCGATATAAATTTGCCCTTGCTCGGTAAATTTCACCGCATTGTTGCCTATATTCATAATTATTTGCGCAATACGGAGAGGATCGCCAATCACTTTAGGTGGTATCTTGGGGTTTACCATAAACCGCACCGATAGGTTCTTTTCTTTAGCTCTTAAAGCAATAACAGCAATTAGGTTGTCGAACAGCGAGTGAAGTGAAAAGCTCACTTCTTCAATTTTTAGTTTACCGGCCTCAATTTTCGAGAAGTCTAGAATATCGTTAATTACACTTAGCAAGATTTGGCCGGAGTAAGCTGCCTTATCTAAATATCCTCTAACGGTAGGCGATACGTCATGCTGTTGAGCCAGTTCGATTAAGCCTGTGATACCGTTCATCGGTGTACGAATTTCGTGGCTCATATTGGCCAGAAATATACTCTTAGAGGCAGTGGCCTGTTCTGCCTTAATCTTCGATTCAGTAAGCGCTTTATTTAAGTCCTCTAATTGCGTATTCATGTTTTGAGCTTCAATTAGCAATTTCTCGGTTTGACGGTTTTTGTCACTGAAAACCAATGCTGCCTTGGCCAGCTTACCAATCTCGTCCTTACGAGTGCTGGCTGGAATATTGTCAATTTGTACGCCTTCTGACAGCTTGTTGAATACCTCGGTTATCGACCGTATAGGCTCCAAAATTCGTAGTATTGAATAAAGTGCCGCAATAAGTGCAAGTAAGATTGCAATAAAAGAAAAAATCTCACCGTTTCGCTGCGTTTGCTCTGCAAGTAGGTAGGTTTGCTTGGTGACTTCTTCGGAATTTGCAGACACTTTGTTAGCAAGCTCGCCGCTAAGATAAAGAAATTCGTTTGCAGAGCCCGCCATAACCACATTAACTAAAAATAAATTTCCCTGCGTGATTTGTGTAAGCTTGAGAAAACCGGTTTTAGAAGCAATAGCTAACCCTTCAAGAGAGCGCTGTGTTGTAAGGTCGCTTGATAACGACATATCAAGGAAAGCATCGATAGCTGCATTGAATGAACGAATAAGTACAACATCAGGTTTAGCGAAATACTTGAGCATGGTGTTTTCTGCTTTAAGTAAATGGGCTAACGCCTCGTTTGCGTCTTTCTGTTGAACTAAACCTTTCTCAGTACTTTTCCTTAATAAAGCTTCTAGCTGAGTAATATCAGACAGTGAACCTGCCGTTACTAAATTGTCTCGCTCTGAGCGCGCATCGACCACCTGAGTGAAATTTTCTTGGTAAGAGCTTAAATGCTCCCGCATACGCGTAAGAATGTAGTCGTCGTTACTAATACTGACAGATGAGCCATCACCGGCTAATCTGTCCAGCTTTTCATTAATGCTTACCATTAAACGCGAAAATCGTGTAATTGCAGATTTACTCGCATTTTCTTTGAAAATCAGAACGTTTCGCTGTAAGTCTATAACGTCGCGCTCAAGCTCTTTTACCAGCCCAACTTCAACAACGGTTTTAGAGGCTGAAGCAACACCAGTATTCAAAATATCCTGATTTTCACGCGCAACGTAGCCTTGTATAAGAATTAACGCAATTAATGCAACTAATACAGAAATAAGTTGTGCACGTATTGATGAGAACATACTGGTTTTGTTTGCCTTTATTATTCAAAGAGGTTGTTGTGTGCTAACACACTGTAATTTAAGAAGTAATAAATTCATACCACTTTTGAAGGCTATACGCATAGGTTGGCATAACGGTGTTCCATACGGCCACGTTACTAAATCTCTGCTCGTAGCTACCACCAGTACGCTGTGACCCTTTTTCGACACTTATTTTCCCGTCAGTACCTTTAAGTGACTCAGACGCTACTTTTCCTTTATACCAGTAGTTCCACTCGGCTTCTGATAGGTATGATGCGGAACGTTGAGGGTTCGAAATATAATATCCCTGTCGCGCAATAAACGCGCCGGGCCAACCAGATAGCCACCAGTTCATGTATTCATAGGCCACGTCTTTATTGCGCCCTTGGCTTGCCGACGACAAGCACATAACACCATGCCAACCTCTATACCCTTCTTTTGGGGCGGCAAAAGTGACGGGAATATTTTGCCCATTGAGTGCGGAAACAGCGGGAGAGAACATACTCTCTATGGTTGCTCTACCGCTTTTCATAAATTGCACAGATTCAGGTACCGAAGTCCAAAAACCGCTGAAGTGATTGAGTTGGCTAAGCTCGATAAGCAAATTAAAAAGGTCATCGAGTTCGTCTTCGGTCATGGCACCTATGTCATTGAAGCGTATAAACCCTTTTGCTTCAGCGGCTAACGCAAGGTCGAAAAGCCCGATGGTAGGGTCGTTAACTATGGCAACTTTCCCTGAATAGCGACTGTCTAACAGCCATCCCCAGCTTTCTTCCTGACCTTGAAGCTCATTAGGTAAATGGTTTCGGTTATACCCAAAGGAGTCAACATTATGTACATAGGGCAAAAAGCTAATTTCACCCGTGTGCCGTTCACCAAGTGTGCCATCTTCTTGTACATTTATGATTTTATGGGGTGCATCTCCTGCTCCCATTCTTGCGTTTTCTGTTAACTTTCCCGTCTTACACAGGTTATTCACTTCGTCCCAATACTGTAATCGCTTTTTTTCAATGGGCTGAATGGCCTGCGCTTGCCACAACACATTAATACTGTTCGACCACTGTTCATATAAGTCGAAAGACGATGGGTTCATTGACGCTTTTTGAAGTACTGTAGCGCTGCCACCTGGTTCAAAAGTAATGTTAATGCCTAAATCTTCCATGGCGCGCTGGCGTAATGATTCTTGTAACGTTACGTGTGTGCCTAACACGCGCAACGTTGGTTTTGACTTGCCAATGGCGAAAGGTGTAACGCCTGCTGTAAGTGCAAAAGCCATCCCGCCTTTAAGAAGCGTTCGTCGCTGTGTTGATGTAGATTTATGCTTGTGGGTGGTATTTTGCATTAACTCGAATCCGTGGCAAACCAAGTCTTTACATCATTTTGGCAGTTAAATGCACTTATACCAAATAAAGTTAATTTATTTGTGAAAATAAGAAAGTGTTTGTGAAATTGGACGTTATAAATAGAACGCGTTTGGGTAAGTAATGAAGTTTACTGAACCCAAACGCTTTTGATGAAAGTCAGTAAATGCTAGTGTTTTTTTGTGGTTCTATATACCACACCGCCAAGAATGAAAAGCAATGACAAGAACGACCAGCTACCGCCATGTTCCTCAACAATAACGACCGTTTCTTCTACCACATATTCGTTATTTCTACTTTCAAGTGGAAGCAGCGTGAGGGCTACATCATCGTTTCCATCGGTAAACGCTACTAATGCTTCTGTATCAGCGTCGTAAAGCTCTAGCAGTAAGTCGTAGTCGTTTGTTGGGAAGCCAGATACCAACGTACTTTCAATGGTAAAGCTATCGGTGGCGTCTTCACCGTAGATAAAAAACTCTGATGAAACGTGAATAGCATCGTAAAGCCCGTTTTTACCTATATACAGTACAGCATAGACTGGGGCGCTGGTGAAAATAGTGTCTGCGTCGAATTCAATAGAAAACGTAGAATGGTAGCCGTCGTAATCTATATCGTTGTCTAGCGTGACAAAGCTTTCGTAAATCCAAAATTCATTAATGCTGCTAATTGTTGTTTCACGCGCATTTTTAACGGTGCCAATGTGTTTTTGTTCGCGCTGTTGTTTGTTCAGTTTTACGTCTTGCGAACCTTTTTCTATAGCGGCCAGCTTGGCCTGAGTACGTGAATTTTCTGTAACCGTAGAAGATGGTTCTGGTGAAAAGGGCTTATCGTAACGAAATTCATTCGATTCAACCGCAATTGTGCGCTCGCTCGTATCGGCATATGCGCTGTTTGGCGTAAACACTTGAATGAATGCAAGTGCAGTAAATGTAGCGAAAGAGAAAGTGGGTATGTTCATTTGTGCATCCTTTTCCAATCGGTTATGACAATGCCATTGTCGATGGAAAAAGATGAACAAAACCTGAAGCGTTACTTAACGCGAATTATTAAGTGTTATTGAGGGCCTAGAAAGAGGCTAATTAGTCGTCTAAAAAGTCACCGTCTTGTTCAAAATCGCCGTCTTCACGTGGTTCGAAGTACGTTCCCCATCCGTCGTAGGTAACGTCGTGTTTATCTGCGATTTTCAAAAGTGTGTCAGAATCGGCATTCAGTTTTTCAATATCGAGTTTGCGTTCAACAACGGCATCAAAACAAAATATAGTTTCACCATCATCAAGCATCAGCTCTTCGGCATCAGTTACTTCAAAACCTGCCTTAAAAGCATCTACAGCTGCTTTTTCTAATACGTCAAAGTCGGTGCTGGCGAAATGGTGTTCAATAGTGTAATCAGCATCGGCTTGGCTACCGTCTTCTAAGAGGGCATCTATGGTTTCTTGGTTAAACTCGTACCACTCTTCTCTTTCATCAAACTGGTTCATAATAAACACTCACTGTAAAATTTGGGGCAAGTTTACCTGCTTTTTTCCAGTTCATCGACCTGTGCATTCAGTTCATCAAACTTTTGTTTCATTTGTTCGTTGAAATGCGCCATCCATTCTTTTACATCGCGACCATCATTCAAAGGTACTGGCGCTGAAATGTCGATAAGCAATGTGCCGTTGTTCCAGCGGTTCCATTTTACTTTTTTGTGAAGATTACTGGCCGTTACCATGACAATAGGCTCGTTTGTGGTTTTTGCTAGTCGAAACGCGCCTTGTTTGAATGGCAATATACCGCGCCCATAGCTACGTGTGCCCTCGGGAAATAGCCATACCGATGTTTTCTTTTTAGCTATTTTATTGGCTGCGATATCCAGTGTATTTCGGGCTTTCCCAGAGTTTTTTCTATCTATTAAAATGTTACCTGACAGCCAATAAATTTGGCCGAAAATAGGGATCCAGATAAGGCTTTTCTTACCGATAGTGACCACGCCGGGCAGAGCAGCTTTACATATCGTAATAACGTCAAAGCTATTTTGATGATTCGCAATGAATACATAGGGCTCATCGTCTTTAACAGCAGGGTCTTTTCTGATGACTATTTTCAATCCAACCACTTTTGCCATTAACGAATACATTTGCCCAGCAATATGCACGTTGTCTCGGTGAAACGGGCGTAAAAGACACACCACGTAAAGCGCTATATTGATAAGTAAAAAGGCAATAAAAAGAGCGGGAACGCGGAATAAAGCTATCAAAACAACTCCTAGATATAAATGACGCGCGCAGTATAGTTGAAGTTTCAGCGTACACTTGTCCGATGAGTTTTTGTAGCAATGAATTGATTATCGCAAGGTTTGCAAATGCGTTTGCTGAAATTTAAAACAAAGTGGTGAATAAATAAGAAGTTTTTAATGGGCTACGCCACTTTATCTTCTTTAGTATGAGGAAATTTTGCCGATACCCCATTACACTTATAGAAAGCCTAAACGGATATTAACTCGGTAATTTGTATGCAAACATTTACTCCAGACGACTTAGAAGAAGATATTCTTGCCGATTTAATGGAGGAGATAAACGAGCTTTATGAGTCAAGCGAGCAGACGCTGATAGAACTAGAGCTTCGCCCGGAAGACAACGAGCTTCAGCGGGCATTATTCCGTTCAATACACACCATAAAAGGTGATCTTGGGCTAGTTAATTTTTCGCCTATGATCCCGCTTTTACAGCATGTTGAAGACTTGCTGGATTATCTACGTAAAGGCCAAGTGGCGTACACCAGCACAATGAGTGACTTGGTATTGCTTACCATGGATAGAGTTAAAGCGTTTGTCGAAAGCGTGATGAGCAACGGCAAAGCGGAGTATGACGATAATTTACATGGTCAGTTGGTGCTTGCAATAAGCCGAGTTTCCCCTGATAACAGCGCAGAGCACGAAAAACGCTTAACCGAAGCGGTATTATTGCTAAATCCGGCGCTGGACGTGGTTGTTGACGATGACGACCCTGAAAGTGTTCAAATAAAACCGCCTAAAATTTCAGCTACAGGTATTCCAAAAGATATTAGCAGCGAGAAGAAGCAAGACATCTTGTTCTTTCGCGACCTTATGCAAACCATTGAACGCCGCTCTGACTACTGGCAGGGCAGGGGCGATCGTATAGCAAAGTTGGCTATGTATATTAACGATGTAGCTGAAAAGCCCATTGATGAAGATCAGCTTGCTGTGGCTAGTTACGTGCACGACTTCGGTATGGCTTTTATGCCATTAAAGCTGCTGCATAAGGGCGAGGAATTAACGGAAATAGAGTTCAACTTGATGCGTTCTCACGTGTATAAGAGTGCACGATTATTAGAGCATTTAGATCAGTGGGATGTTGCACGCAAAATAGTGATGCAACACCATGAAAGAACCGACGGTACAGGCTACCCCCTTGGCATTAAAGAGGACGATATATGCGAAGGGGCAAAGCTATTAGCCATTGTTGATACCTACGACGCTATGACCCATCCAAGGGCCCATAATCAAGACAACGTATTGTCAAAGAAAGACGCCGTTCTTCGCATTAATAAGATTGCGAAAGGACAATTCAGTATGAAATGGGTGCGCACCTTCAACAAAGCGATGACTGTGCTATTAACGAAAGGGCCTTAAATACCTGATTTGAGCTTGAAAGCGAATAACGCTTTTTAACAATCATAAAAAAAAGGCAGTGCTTATTATGAGCCTGCCTTTGTTGTTGGACGGTAAATTCACGCTACCTATATGACGTGACGTTACTTAACGTTAGCTAACTCCCAGTTCCTTCAACTTACGGGTCAGCGTGTTCCTTCCCCATCCTAAGCGTTTTGCTGCATCCTGCTTATGGCCGTGAGTGTGTTGCAAAGCACGCTCAAGCATTATGCGTTCAAAGGTGTGCATAGCATCATTCAATATATTGTGGTTACCATCGCGTAGCTGTTGGTCGGTCCAACTTGCTAGCAGTTCCGGCCAGCCGCCTTCTTGTGTGGCAACATTTGGGGCGCTGCTGTCGCCGTGTATTTCAGGCGGTAAGTCGCTAGGTAGTACTTCTTGACCACTTGCCATAACGGTTAGCCATCGGCACACGTTTTCCAGTTGCCTAACGTTGCCCGGCCATGGCAGTTGAGACATAACGCGTTCAGCATCTTTTGAAATACTTTTTGCTTCTACATCAAGCTCCTTCGCGGCGCGCCGCAAAAAGTGGCGGGTTAACAAAGGAATATCTTCTCGACGCTCTGCAAGTGAGGGAAGATGTACTCGAATTACATTTAAACGGTGAAATAAATCTTCTCGGAATTTACCGTCTGCTACACGTTGTTCTAAATTTTGGTGTGTTGCCGCAATAATCCGAACGTCGACACTTACTGACTGATGGCCACCTACACGATAAAATTGGCCGTCTGCTAAGACGCGTAACAAACGTGTTTGTACATCAAGCGGCATATCACCAATTTCATCTAAGAATAGGGTACCACCATCGGCCTGTTCAAAGCGTCCTTGTCTTGCCGCTTGTGCTCCGGTAAACGCGCCTTTCTCATGACCAAAAAGCTCAGACTCTACCAAGTCGGCGGGGATTGCCGCCATGTTCAACGCAATAAATGGTTTGCTAGCGCGTGGGCTGTGTCGATGTAGTGCTTGAGCTACTAGTTCTTTACCGGTACCCGACTGCCCATTAATGAGTACGCTAATTGATGAACGAGAAAGTCGGCCAATCGCGCGAAATACTTCCTGCATGGCAGGGGCTTCACCAATGATTTCGGTGACAGCATCTTCTGGCGTCACTTTAGGTACGTTAGATTGTTCTCGGGCATGCGCAATAGCGCGCTGTGTTAAAGTTACAGCTTCGTCTATATCAAAAGGCTTTGGCAAATATTCAAATGCCCCCTTTTGATAAGCGTTTACTGCACTGTCTAAATCGCTGTGCGCGGTCATTATGATAACCGGAAGCAGTGGATGCGAACTGTGCACTTCGTTAAGCAGCGTCATACCATCCATCTGAGGCATTCGAATGTCAGATATAATGACTTCCGGTGCCTGACCACTTTGCAGCTGTAGTAGCAAGTCTTCTGGGTTCTCAAAGCTAAGACAACTAATATTTGCTGCTTGCAAGGCCTTTTGCAGCACCCAACGAATTGAACTATCGTCGTCGACGATCCATACAGATTCATTCGTCATCGTCTGTCTCCTTACGATTTATTGGTATGTAAATTACGAATTCGGTGTGTCCTGGGTAGCTATCTACATCAATTTTACCGCCGTGATGATTAATCAGGGTTTGTGATATTGATAGCCCTAAACCAGAGCCGTTTTGCTTGCTGGTTACCATGGGATAGAACAAGGTGTCTTTGATTTCAGCAGGAATCCCCGGGCCGTTATCAACAATTTTAATTTTTGCTACCAAGGGGTGTCGTTTGGTTTGGATAGTCATTTGGCGCTCAATACGCGTCACTAGCCGAATTTCTGGATATGGCGTATTGCTCTCATGCAATGCTTGCACACTGTTACGCACAATATTAAGCACTGCTTGCTGAATCATGTCTGGGTCAAGCATGAGAGGCGGAATACTGGGGTCGTAGTCGCGCACAATGGTAATGGGGTTTTCAGAATCTACGCGCATAAGACTGCGTACTTTCTCTAGCGCTTGATGCACATTACTCCACTCAAAACGCGGTAGAGAGTTCGGACCTAACAGCCTATCAACTAAACTTCGTAAACGGTCTGACTGCTCGATGATCATGCGGGTGAACTCTTTATGTTCGTCGCTTAGTTCTTTTTCAAGAAGCTGTGCCGCCCCGCGAATGCCGCCAAGCGGATTCTTAATTTCATGGGCTAAACCACGAACTAACTCTCTTGCAGCATAGTGCTGTGCGTTTTGTAAATTCTCACGAGAAATACGCTTTTGTTGGTCAATTTTCTTTACTTCAAACAGAAGCCGTGGCGCGCCATCAATTTGAATATTGGTAACGGTTAAATCGGCAGATACATAGCGATTATCTCTAAAGGCTAATTTAATTTCGTTTTCTGTGAAATCTTCACCTTTGCGGATAGCGGCTTTCAAACGCGTTGTTTCAATAGTGCCAGGTAAAAAGAATTCAGGTAGAGGGTGTCCGACAAGCTGTTTGCGCCCCGTTTCAAACAGCGCTTCGCCAGCATGATTGGCGTAAACAATCACCAGCTTGCTGTCTACCATTACCAGCGCGGTATTAAGGCTATTGATAAGTTGTAATGTGTCTAACTCGGTGGATTGCATCCGAGTTTATCTCCTTTGCACCAATATTGTGCATTGTAGCGTGCAATCCTTCGAATCGCGACAAAACAGCCTATTTATTTAATGTGACTGAACTGCCATGGTGCGCCTTCGGCGCTGGTGTTGCACGCTATTAGTTATTAATTAACGCCGATGCCTGATGAAGGTAAAGGGTTTGAGTAGGAGACGATGCAAGAGTCTTGCCCGTATTGTCGGTAAGTTCAATTTTGAACGTGTGTGCACCACGATGTATACCTTTAAGCTTAAACAAGCCTGATGAATTGCTTTTGTATGGTGCACCGTCAAACACTAATCTAAAAAGCGGAGCTTTAGGCGTGCCGGTTTGTTTTGCGGATATCGTCACTTCGCCTAAGTTGTTACGAACTGTCGCTTCTGGCTGAGGGCTAACAATGGAAACGCGATATTGTGGTTTTGCTTTGTTAGGTGCTGGTGGCGGCAGCACAGGCGCTTTTGCTGCATTCACTACGTTTAACGTTTTGTCATCGAATGCCATAGGCTGTGCTTGTGATGCGGGCTTATCGGTATAGGTTACGGTGCCGTCGCTATTCACTATTTTGTATATAGCTTTGTTGCCCGCTGCGTTTTGGGCTTTGCTTTCAGTGGCTTTGGTTCCACTATTTTCGTTTTGTGTAGTCTGTGTAGTTTGCGCTAAGGATACATTGCAACACAGAACACCTAGTGAAAGTAACAGCGAAAGTAGTTGTTTTTTATCTAGCACCGGATTCACCTCTATCATGCCCATTACAACATAGTAGATAATCGCTAGGCATAAAAAAAGCCCGCTAGGCGGGCTTTCGTATGTTTCTTAATACTGCGTAAATTAAACGCTGTAGTACATGTCGAACTCAACAGGGTGAGTTGTCATGTTAAGAGTAGTCACTTCTTCAGACTTAAGGTTGATATATGCATCAATCATGTCGTCAGTCATAACGCCACCCGCTTTAAGGAAGTCACGGTCGTTATCAAGTGCTTCAAGCGCCATTTCTAGCGAGCTTGCAACAGTTGGAATTTCCGCTGCTTCTTCAGCAGGTAGGTCGTACAAGTCTTTATCCATTGCGTCGCCAGGGTGGATCTTGTTCTTAATTCCGTCAAGACCAGCCATAAGCATTGCAGTGAATGCTAGGTATGGGTTAGCTGTTGGGTCAGGGAAACGAACTTCGATACGGCGCGCTTTATCACTAGTAACGTGAGGGATACGGATTGAAGCAGAACGGTTACGTGCAGAGTAAGCAAGCATAACTGGAGCTTCAAAGCCTGGTACAAGACGCTTATAAGAGTTTGTAGAAGCGTTAGCAAATGCGTTAATTGCACGGGCGTGCTTAATGATACCACCAATGTAGTAAAGCGCTTCTTCAGAAAGACCAGCATACTTGTCGCCAGCAAAGATGTTAACGCCATCTTTAGAAATTGATTGGTGACAGTGCATACCAGAACCGTTGTCGCCTACAAGTGGCTTAGGCATAAACGTAGCTGTTTGGCCGTATGCGTGTGCAACGTTGTGAACAACATACTTGTAAATTTGGATTTCGTCAGCTTTGTTAACCAGCGTGTTGAATTGACATGCAATTTCGTTCTGGCCAGCAGTAGCAACTTCGTGGTGGTGCGCTTCAATTACAAGGCCCATTTCTTCCATAACAAGACACATAGCAGCACGAATATCGTGTGCAGAGTCTACTGGAGGTACTGGGAAGTAGCCGCCTTTCACACCTGGACGGTGCGCCATGTTGCCGCCTTCAAACTCTTCGCCTGAATTCCACTTCGCTTCTGATGAGTCGATTTTGTAGAAAGAACCAGCCATGTCAGTATGGAAACGAACGTCGTCAAAAAGGAAGAACTCTGGCTCAGGACCGAAGTAACATGTGTCGCCGATACCTGTAGACTTAAGGTATTCTTCTGCGCGACGTGCAACAGAACGTGGGTCACGCTCGTAACCTTCCATCGTTGAAGGCTCTACGATGTCACAGCGAATGTTTACTTGAGTTTCCTCTGCAAACGGGTCTACTACAGCGCTTGCTGCATCTGGAAGAAGTACCATGTCAGACTCGTTAATGCCCTTCCAACCAGCAATTGAAGAGCCGTCGAACATTTTTCCTTCTTCGAAGAAATCTTCGTCAACTTGGCTAGCAGGAATTGATACGTGTTGCTCTTTACCTTTTGTATCGGTAAAACGTAAATCTACAAACTTCGCTTCACTTTCTTTAATCAGCTCTAATGCCTTTTCTACTGACATCGTGTCCTCCAGGTTTAATGTAAAAATG
>Ga0213840_1000678_pt1 | contig 40164 bp, 30 predicted proteins | sample SWPATP22_FD_160132 | JGI IMG/M metagenome (GOLD analysis project Ga0213840, IMG submission 160132) | Coastal seawater microbial communities from Marineland, Florida, United States - SWPA TP2 #2 | ecosystem: Environmental > Aquatic > Marine > Coastal | place: USA: Florida | collected 2016-08-14 | reverse complement strand
AATCCTTGATCTACGGCGATGGCGCTTATGTCAGTCACGACCATCGTGCCCTGCTTCTTGCTTCAGGGATTCGCCTCATTGCCCGCTCCCATCCTGGCATGATTAACCAGAATACTGCGCTCCAACGACGACAGCTACGACGTTATGGCAATGTCATTGAAACGGCTCACAGTCTGCTGGAGAAAATGGGCGTTCAGCGACTCCATGCTGTGACACAGGCTGGGTTTGGCATTAAGGTTTATGCCTCCATCTTTGCTCTGGCTTGCAATTGTCTCTTCAACTCAACGCTCTTTACTAGCAATTAGACCCGTAGGGTGTAAATAGCCCTCAGACATTAATGAAACGCAAAAACGAAGAACTCGAAATAATTTTGGTTTCAATACCCCGTAGGGTGTAAGCAGTCCTCAGACTTGCGTCATGCAGTTCATTCGACAGTTTCTCACCGTTTCAGTCCCCCGTAGGGTGTAAGCAGTCCTCAGACGTTTGACAGTAATGATGCTGAAGAAGAAATCTCTCGTTTCAGTCCCCCGTAGGGTGTAAGTAGTCCTCAGACTTAATCGAAGAGATACTGCAATGGTTTTCCGATAAGTTTCAGTCCCCCGTAGGGTGTAAGCAGTCATCAGACGCGGACTGGCAATGGTGCGGTGGAACGGTAACATGCGTTTCAGTCCCCCGTAGGGTGTAAGCAGTCATCAGACGCACTATCAGATTCTATGGAAGGATCTATATACAAGTTTCAGTCCCCCGTAGGGTGTAGGCAGTCATCAGACAAACGTATCGATGATATTCTACGTAGCGATATGGAGTTTCAGTCCCCCGTAGGGTGTAGGCAGTCATCAGACAGCCAATTGACTACGCCTATAAGGTATCCCGAAAGTCCGCGTCTGTCAAGCAATTCGAAAGATTGTTTTTTGACACTTTGTCGATTATCGGGCATTACACGAAAGAAACGTTTAACCGTGGGATTGGCGAAAAAGTTTTGCGCTCAGGCACGAGAAAATAGGGGGTGCAGACCTTCATATCACCTCTGTATCGGGTCGAAAGCGCTTCATCCGACCCCGTGTCACATTTTCGAGGATTCCAGGCAAAATGTGCATGGGATATTAACAGAATTTATCGCCGTGCAATCACAAAGCGACTCGTATAGTACACCGCCAATGCCGCAAACATCTGAAAGTTTGCTCGACCACTTCGCGTCATCCGCGAGATATAGAAATCATTGTCCCGCAGATACTCAGCAATCTCCTGTGCCAGTTGTTTGTCTTCATCGGAGACACGTAAGCTCAACTCGGCTGTCTTGACGGTACGCACACCACGCACCAGCACATTCTTCTCGATTTTGTCGTACATCGCCTTGAGTTTTTCCCAGTCTTCACGACTGATACTTTCTTTGTCCGCATTCAACTTTCTCAGGGCAGCGATCGTCACCGGATACCATGCCGCATCAGCAGGATTATCTAAACTGTATCCTTCTAAGGGGTTAATGACCGGGACAGGCAGCAGTAGATACTCGTCTCTCAATTTCTCCAGACGTTTGTATTCTTCTAACATCGCCTGACGAATCATCAGGTAGTCAGCTTCAAATCCACCGAAGTAGACCACCTGTATCTTTTTGTCTCTCGATTTAACCAATGAGTTACCTCTCAATTGTGCGGGTTTGAATTACTGGCACTTTCGCCTGTTCGCGGCGCAATCTGGCTTCTGCTTGCCACCATTGTTTCAAACGATATTGACGCAGGGATTTGTCGATGATGCCACTGGCACAGTGTTTACAGGCTTCGACATAATGATAGAATGCGGTCTCTACATTGAGGGTCAGTTCCTCAATCAGGGAGGGGATTTGTATCTCGTTGAGTGCAACGCACTTGCTGATTGCGTTCCGGTAATCTGTCTTTTCGACCTGATTGTCGATTACATCGAATAAGCTAATTTGCCGCGTCCGAGCTTCGCTTTCTTTCTCCAGTACCATCATCTTCCACCACCCTTCATATGCTTCTTTTGATACTATTATTATAGATCAAAGAGAGTCACATTAAAAGGGATTCGGACTATTTGCTTTGTCTTTTATAACTGAATTCTAATCTCAATTAGGTACGGTTTATACCATACTTAACCAATTGATCATTTTGCCTTTTCCCATAAAGTTCGGTATTGTGTTCATACTTAACCACAGGATCCGGTATGCGAAATTTAATCTCTTTGCTTGAGAAAATGACCTACAACGAACTAAAAGACTTCATTGACTGGTTTGAATACTATCATGTCGTATCAATCGTCTCTGACAAATACTACGGTCAGTTTCTCAAATCTGTTCGTACACGTCGCGCAGGCATACCATCCGGAGGACTACCTTATAAAGGATTACCTCTTCACAAAAAAACTCTACGTCTCACCACATCTCTGCAACGTGAGGCTTTCAAAATAGCAAAGGATTTAGACTCCTCTTTGTGGAAATCTTTGTTTTATGACCCTGATGAAAACACCAGAGAAGGGGCAATTGCATGGGTCATTCTTAATGCAAAGAAGCCGATTCGCGTAGCTGCCAGAGGCAATATTCAGGTTAAGTGGATTCCATATATAAAAGCGGTTTTAGATAAAGAAGGTCTACCAACAGGGAAGTACATTCGTGTTGTTGCACCCTATCTCTATCTCAGGTACTGGCAGGCACTGGGAGATGCCGACCGTAAAACATCCCGCATGAAGTCGATATATATTGGCGGGGCAACACAATACAACGAGCGCATTAGAGGCAGGTACAAGTATTTTCTGCTGGCAAGTCATTTCCATGATTTGATCCAGGAGCATGGAGAAATGCGAACACGCAAGGTGAAGGGGAAAAGACAAACATATCGGGTTCGACCAACCGGGGATGATAATCCCATTGTTGAGCTTGAACGTGCCATTCTGTCCTGCATTGACATGGATAGGGTAGATGACATTGGTTCTCTCGCCATTGACCATGAGAAACTCGGAGAATTACAACGAGAGCTATTTCCAGATGACGATGAGGAAGAAGCTGATGGGTAATAATTTAATTAGGTACGGTATAAAACATACCTAATTAAAAATGAAAAACAACAATCTCCGACCAATTCAGCCTATTCATTTTTTCACGCCGACCCGTTTCTGATGTACATAAAATGAACATTTGTGCTACAATTATTCAATGGCTGGAGGTGGGGTGTGAGTCCCCCGGTCAGGTTCGCCTGCCGTCGTATAAGGGTAATGTACGCCAGTTCACAGATGTTTGTGATGGGACATCTGGTGTAGAGAGTAGCTAACTGATAATTGCGTAGCATCACCTATGAATGACTTAGTTAGCTTCTACATTTGATAAGACTTGTGATGCTGGCACGGTGTCATGCGATGAATTCAAGTGTATTGCCGGGTATTTCAATTCAAACTGCCCATGACCGCAGAGCCAGAAAGGTAAGAAGCCAGGTGCGAACCCTGTATGCGTCATCCGAATGAGGCGGCTGTTACTCCGGTAGCATCCGTTTTTTCTTTTTCCACTTGATTCAATTAGGTAGCATTTAAAACGTACCTAACTAAACATCACTATGCCGCCATTAGAGTATATGATATAGTGGTTACATATTATGTACTTATGTGAATAAAGGCAATCCCCCGATGCCGATTCAACCCGCTCAGACAACACTCCAGAATGAGCTTTTCCAGAAACGGGTGCTGGATGAAATCACGCTCTGGCTGACGAATTACACGAGCGAACGCACCAAACAGGCATATGCCCGTGTCCTACAATCTTTCTCAGCATTCATTGCGGGCAATCCCCTGGAGGCAACAACACAGGATGTGATCGACTACCGTGATTATTTAACCGCTGAGCTGAAGCGCTCCAATAGCACGATTAATCAACATCTATATGCAATCCGGGCATTCTACGGGCATTTAGTCAAAAGCGGTCTTCTGACAGAAAATGTGGCGACGCCGGTAAAGGCGACAAAGGTGATCCCCTATGGCAAGACAAAGGCACTCAATACAAAAGAGGATGAGCATATCATCTTACTGGAAAGTATCGACACAGACGAAGAAATGGGAGCGCGGGATTATGCAATTGTTCTGCTACTCATTACAACGGGTTTGCGTGTATCTGCTATCTCCAACGCTGTGGTGTCCGATATCGTGAAATCAGGCAGTCGCTACTATTTGCAATTTATCAACAAGGGAGGCAATGAGGACAGCGCACAACTAACACCCGATGTAATCCAAGCCCTCAAGCACTATTTCTCACTGCGGGTCATCTCAGGAAATAGCCCCTTATTCAGAACTGTCCGGGGTAAATCAGGTAATTCTTCACAGACTTTCGGCAAAGCCATGTCACGGGTAGCCATCTCAAAAATGATAACGAAGCGTGCAAAGCAAGCCGGTGTCTCGAATATTTCAGCGCACAGCCTGAGACACACAAGCGCAATTATTCTCAAGAAAAAAGGCTTTTCTGTGAGCGCGATTCAGAAACACCTACGCCATAGTGATCAGCGAACAACACTCATCTATCTTGACCATCTTGACGATGATACCGATGATGAAATCGCCAGTGCAATGAGTGATCTCAAAATATGAGGGTAATTACAGATTTTCTCAAAAAGGTCCATAAGAATCTTTATATCGGAAACGAAACACTACTTTGCCTCACCTGCACATTTGGTACAAAACACCCGCTAAGGAAAATTTTCACAAACTTACTCAATCAACAGTTTTTATAAAATAGATGGTAGATGCTGGTTTTCTGGTTTTGATTCTCGCACTCACTTCAAATAGTATTGAAGGGAATGTTGTAGGTCGCGAACGAAAGTGACTATGCCCATTTTAATTATAGTTCTATCAATCCACCCAGTGCATCTATAAGAATTCCTCTCTCTAGTCCTTCCTCCAATGCAGATTCCATAGCTGAATAGCTAAACAGCATATTGTAGTCAGGTACTAGAAAACTACTCACAAAGGCTATGTTTATGGAAATATTATCAGTGCCTAAGGTCGTATCTATGGGAGGATATTCGAGTAAGAGAATGAGTGCTTGCTCCAGAAGATCGAAGAATTCCGTTTCATCGACACCATCTGGCATAATCAATTCTACATAAATATCAATCGGTTCATATAATTGGTCATCAGGGTTAGGGCAATCAAATACATGACGGGGAGAAGCATCGTGTTCATCGACCTCAACATTATTTCCGTCTGGATAGTAAAAAGTATACTCCTGATAATTATGCTCCCGAATTTCGCAACCATTAGCGATGGCGGTTTCTGCTGCCTGTGTCCTGGTAGCCCGCCAGGCTCGCTCTGTTAAATAACCGGGAGGAAATGTTGGGGTAGCTCCCTGCGTTGCCCAATAATTAGCTGTCGCCGTAATAGGGACTTCCCGTGTCATCCTCTGAGCTGTCTGGCGAGCCCGGGTAGTACCGGATGTTGCTTCGGCTTCGTAAGTCCCTGAATAGACTTCGAATACCATTTGTGTTGCAGTCAATGCAAAATTAGGTGTTGGGGTTATGCCTTGCGTTTCCCAATAATCATCAGTTGCATCAACATCTGATTGAATATCTGTCATGATAGCTTCAAAGGCAACTTGCGTTTCTGTCAATGCGATAGAGTCTGTCGTTGGAGTTCCTCCCAGTGTTGCCCAATAGTCTGCGGTTGATGTTTGAATTGCTCCAGACATTACCTGTTCAGCAGCAAGTATTCCTGATGTCGCCTCAAAAATAATACGGGTTGCTGTCAAATGATATATATCTTCCGTAGAATAGTTATGTTCGGCGGCAATCGTTGCATTAGCTTCTATAGCTGTGCCTGTCATATCATAGATCAAAAGCTCAGGCACCTTCGTACTGGCAACTATTGAACAAGCACTCAAAGCGAGCAAGGTAATAATGAACGAAAGAATACCTTTGAACATATTGCTCCTTATTTTCTAATTTCCGTAGCAACTTAGATTGAGCACCACTTGATATCTTAAAAGGGATTCATATTCCACTTCTCCATCTAGAAAATAGTCCCTCGCCCTACGTGTCTATTTAATTTATTTATGAAGCAGAAAGCCTGCTTGGACATACTTTCTGTTCCATTGTATATTCAGATATAATTTTCTTTAGCGTCTAGTTACCAGATCCTGGTTCAGATAGATTGTCATAATAGTCAACACTCAATTCATGTACTACGCCTGTAATCAATGTATATGCAAACATTGCAATGAATGCGGCCGCCCCTGGTATGCTTCGAGTAGAAGCGATCAAATTGTTTATTTTCTGCTCCAGAATCAAAGATAATGTATGGATATTAGCCGCAACAATGCTTGCTGCAATATTCAGAAGAACATCTCTAACTAATTCTCTAAGTTGTTCAACGAAATCAGAATCTATGGGGACTAAATGCGCAGCCTCATTAAGAGCTGTATTGAAGATTAAGTCCTTAATGTTGATGAGGAATCCCATATGTAATTCATAGAATAGTGCTATACTCGTAGGTCCCATGATCCGCCAGTTTAATGCTCTATGAGCCTGGGTTCCTACCTCTATGGAACCTCCTACAAGTGCCGCTCCAATAAAATCGAATCCATTTGAAAAATGAGACCGGAGACTATTGCTTGATGGCAAGAACTCACCCTCAGTACCGTAATTAACGGCGATTCTACCAGCAACCCATCCCATAGCACCAGCAAACATTCCCTTTGCAAAATCAGTTCCTAACCGTTTGCCAATAAATTGCAGTCCTGTTTTAGCCCCTGAGATTATAAAATTCAACGCTCCACGACCTATCAAATTGTACCCACTCGGGTCGATATAAGTCGTGGGGTTATTCGCAGTATACACATAGCGATTCAGCTCAACAGGGTTAGCATAATCATACTCCCATGTATCACGGGACATGAACCGCCCGATGCCGGTGTCATAATATCTGGCTCGCAAGCTATACAATTCAGTCGTGACATCATATTGCTGACCGGTATACAAATAATTGGTTTCAAGCGTCGTACTATCATCCAGGTTGCCAAAAGCATCGTAGGAATAGCTGGATGAGACTGCTCCTGTGCTTCCATCAGCCAGCGCGACTGTACTATTCTGTGCATCCTGCAGGAAGTAACTTGTATTATTGTTCTTCGTTTGAGATAGCAGCATACCTTGAGCCAGTGTATAGCTAATGGTATTTGAAGGCGTACTTTCCAGTAAAACATCCTCGTATTGAGAGAATTCATCCCAGAGATAATCTGTCGTTATCGTGCCTGTTGTTTGCTCAACCCGATTACCCCGATGATCATAGGTATAGGTTGCGTCAGTCGTCAAAATCACATCATTGAGACTTGTCCCGTAGCTAATCAGGTGGTCACGGGCATCGTAGGTATAACTTGTCGTCACCCCGATCTGCGTATCTGTGACCCCATCAGAATACAGACTGACATCCGTCAGATTACCACGAGCGTCGTACTCATAGGTTTCATAGGTGAACTCGTTGACATGATCAACCCGGCTTAGTTCATCATTATTATTGTATGTATAGGCTGTGATATCATTCCCGCTAACCATGCGGATCCGGTTGCCGGCACGATCATATAGATAGCTTGTCTCAGTACTTGCTCCGCCCAGCAAATCGTAGCGTTCCACTTGAAGGCGATAGGCATCATCATACCCATAACTTGCTGTCACCGGATCAGATCCAGCAATAGACCTTGTTTCCGTTGCCCGATTACCGGCAGGATCGTAGGTATAGTCAAATTGGCTGATCAAACCATCGGTCGTGTGGCTGTGGTTAATCGAATAAACCTGATAAGGGTTCTGATTCCGTGTCGCATCCACGGCTTGATTAACGTCACCGTAGGTATAAGTTGTGGTGACATCATTCGGTCGTGAGATGACGGTGAGTTGACCGGACAGATTGTATTCAAACTCAGCCGGGTCAATTGTTCCGTTCTTGAACCAGTCAGCATAATTAGCCGGAATCAGATTCTGCGGATGATCAATGACAGCGGTGACACGGTTCAGGTCATCATGTTCATAGACAACATAGGTCTGTGGTGTACCGTTAATTTCAGTTCGCAGACCAATCCGGTTGCCCGCATTATCATAACCATAATAGACCGACTGACCATCGCTATGTTGTATCGATTCAGGATTTCCAGAGACATCATAGGTATATGTACTTAGCAAGGTCGATACACCCGCTATACCATCGTAGACCTCGTACAACATTCCACGATTATCATAGGTGTAGCCATACTGAATCTGACTGTTCAGATCGGGATTATCAATATCAAAATGTTCAAATGTAACACGATTCATCGCATCGTATTCGAAGTAATTGCGCGTGCCATCCGTCCAGCGCTCATTGATCAAATTGCCGTTGTTGTCGTACTCATAGTGGACTTCATAGTTACCACCATGGCAATTGCCATTTGCAGCCGCATCACATTCGTAGGTCAGGCGTCCGTTAACATAGTCAAAACTACGGACAGAAATACCACGCCCGTTGGAGATGCTTATGATCCGTCCAACACCATCATAAACATAGGAAACCGTCTCCCCTTCCCCATTGGTCACACCTATTAATTGCCCACGTTCATCATAGCTATATGCTGTGCTGAAACGGGAGGCATCACAGGCAACAGATGCTGAGACACCGGCATCACAGACGCCGCTACGCTGTCCGCTTGCATTGTAAACATAGCGTTCACGTGTGCCATCAGGGAAAATCGTGGCTGCTAGATAACCGGTATACTCTTCATATTGATATTGTGTCAGATTGCCATCGGCATCGCTCATAGATTGTTGGCGTCCAAGGTCATCATAACTATATGCAGTGATAATATTGGCATCGTTATTGCCATGAACAATCGGAGTACCACCCTGTACATCAAGCCATTGTCCGTTGCTGTCCATGAAGAAATTTTCAGGAGCCGGATAAGTTGCATCATTCCAGTTAGCAATCTGCATCTGAATCCGACCGGCACTATCGTAGACTATACGTGTAGTAACACCTGCGGCGTTGGTCATCGTTTCCTGGCGTCCGCGATTGTCGTAGGTGTAGCTTGCTATGGTGATTGTTTCATTTGGATCACAACTGCCATTTAGCAGTTCGCAGACCTGTGTGCTACTCAAGCGTCCGACAGCATCATAGCCATAGCTGGTCTCATAACCCCCATAAGTTATACTCAAGCGTTGCCCGCGGGCTGTGTAGCTGAAGGTTTCACTTTGCTGGAGGGCAGTGCCGGTTGCGTATCGAATCTCAGCCGGACGTCCCATCTCATCGTAGAAATAAGTCGTGATATTCAGATTCCCATCGGTGATGGTTTCCTGTTGTCCGAATTCATTGTAAGTATATCCGTTTGTGAAATGAGTATCTGAGCAAAGCGAAACATCAATGGTCGCATCGCATATGGCAGTGACACGGTTGAGACTATCATATTCATAATGGGTAATCTCATCTTCAGCATTAGTGATTTCAATGCGTCGCCCGTGAGAGTCATAAGTATATGTCGTGGTGAAATTACCGGAAACACAAGCCTGCGAAGTCGCTACAGTCGCATCACAAACCCCAAGTAGATCTCCCATAGCATTGTAAGCATAACGTGTCTGGTATCCCATTTGATTAATCTGATTAATCACCCGCCCGGCAGGATCGTAGACTGTTTCTGTTGCCGGATTGTCGAAGAGTGTTGTTGGTGTATCATCCGGGTAAATCGTGCGAACCCGTCTGCCCCGTATATCATAAACATAGTGAGTCTCCCAACCACGATCATTGCTCACAGTGACAAGCTGCCCGGCGGGATCATAAATATAACCTGTTTCGATTGCTCCGGCAGGGATACCTGTACCTGCCCAGTTGTTGATCTCAGTCATGTCAAGATAGCCCAGTGGAGAAGCATCAACCGTACGTTCAACCCGTCCGGTACTATCATAAATAACATAGGAGACAAGGATACCTTCTAATTCTGCATCAGCATCAACATTACGCCAATCTTCAAAGGTATGGGTACGTCGTCCGGTTATATCATAGACATAGTGTGTGGTTACAGGATCAATCAAGCCATTGCAGTTGTTAGTGATGTCGGTTAACTGTCCGGCTTCATTGTAGGTATGGCATGTGCTGTTCAGTAAATTGTTTGTGCCGGCATGACGCAGGTTTTGCTCTGTGATATTGCCACGCCAATCGTAGATTGTTTCACTATATGTCGGATTATCCCGATTCGCCGGATCATCCGGATTGGGATTTTCAACGCGAATGACCTGATTGTTGACATCATAGCTGTATTCTGTGACCCGATCATCGACATGTGTGCCTGTTTCTGTGACATGGGCGGTGATGCTTGTCCGATTTCCATTCTCGTCATAGGTATAACTGGTCCGGCTGATGAATACATCGGGGGTACCGCTTGTATAAGTACGAACTTCCAGCACATTGCCTGAAGCGTCATAGCTTGTTGTGGTATATGAACCTGTGTTGCTTTCTTCACGGGTAGCCCGCCCCATGTTGTCGTACTCGTAGTGCATGGTGAAATTACCATTTACACCACAGGCATCTATGCTGGTATCAATGCGGCTATCACACATATATTGGACATTGCCATAGACATCGTAGACATATTGTGTCGTGAAGTTCGTTGTGCTACATGTGCCATTAATGCTGGCATCACAGACCACTTCAGGGCTACCATGATCATCCCAGAGATAACTGCCGAGCGTGCCGAGTGAATCGCCGGCTGTGGATGGCAAACCATTTAAATGGTACGAAATGGTGCGGGTAACACCATTGGCATCGGTCAACTGTTCCGGAGAGCCATAGTTGTTATAGCTTGCAGAGATGATTGTTGTGCCCTCAGTGTTAATTACCGAGTTGCGATTACCCTGTGCATCATAAGTGTAAGCGGTCGTGAAGTTATTCTCATTACAATCCTGTGGTGCAATCTCAGGATTGCAGGAGTAGCGCAGGTTGTTATTGCCATCATAACTGTAAACATTTGTTCGTCCAAGCTCATCAATTTCCTGTGTTAAATTACCCCATTCATCATAAGTCATCGTAATTTGCGTAGTATCCGGATTGATGACAGTTGTTGTGTAATTGGCTACATCATAGACATAGGTCGTGATGTTATTGTTAGCATCACGGACAGTTTCCAGACGCCCATCAGCATCATAAGTTGTCGCAACAACCGGATTATTACGAGGATCTGTACCCGATTTGAAGAAATGAGCTAAACCTTCAGCCCCGGTAAAATAAGCGTAGTCGATGGTTGGATTATCTGTGTCTCCGGCTGTATCATCGGGCAGGATGACATTAGTCAAATCCCCATTCATATCATAGATGTACTTGTAGATGTTACCATCATTGTCCGCAATCTGATCAATACGATTGCCGTTTGCCGCATCGCGGGTAATGGTTACCAGCGGATTGATTGCATCAATGGCACGGTTGTAGATACCATCGGATTCGAATTCCAGCAGATTGTTATTCAAGTCCCGGATCGAGATCAGTGTGCCATCTATACCATAAGTGAATTCACGTCCATAAGGATCGCTATAGCTTATCTCAGTGATGCTTGTCCTGTAGACGCCGTCATCATAGACACATAATGTGCCTCCACCTGCCCACATTAGCGAACAACCATTGCTTGTTAGTGAACCGTATTCCCCGATTTCATTGTTATATCGCCATTCATTGAAGACCGGGAATAGAGGGCTGGTTGCATAACTCTGGAAATAGAATGTTCGGCGTTGCCCGGAAGGCAGGGTGAGCGTGATATTATTACTGTCATCGATTTCGAGACGTGGATTACCTAAAGCGAGTGACCAACCATAACCGAAATCACTATGAATGTTGCGCTCAAGGCTATCATAGGTACGCCCAACAGTAATTGGCAGACCGGCTAGTGGCAGTGTGAAATCTGTTGTTGAAAGCACAACCCTTCCGGGTTTGTATTCACCGGTAACATATACGCCGGCACCACATACCATTTCTTCATCCGTATTCGGATTCGTGCCCACAATCTGAATGCCATAGGTATCATTGGCAAGCAATGTGGTATCTAAAGTTGCGATACTTGTGTTCAGACTACCATCAATTGAAATGTCTTCGAGTAATGTCTGATAGGCCTGTGGGTCATGCGCGGGCCAGTAGAAGATCGATACATTATCCAGTACTGTGCTACTATCTACCTCAATAGACACTAAACCATGTACCTGTGAGGCATGGGCTGGCGAGGCAAGACAGCCATGTAGATCTAAGATGTGATACGGAAGTACCGCCGGTGTAGCGACAGGATCCGGCGGGCCAACGACGGTAATAGTGAGATTGGAGCTTTCTACTGTGAATTCACCATCGGTGGCTTGTAAGGCAAAAACATATTCACCACCATAAGCAAATGTCGCAGAACTGCTCACATTGTTTGTGCCTGTTGTATTGAATGATTGCGTTGCCTGACTCAAGATTACAGGAGATGGAGCAGATACAATCAGCCACTCACTATCGATTTGTCCGGTCGGCAAAACACTATCTGTGACTGCGCCGGTGAGCGAAATGCTATCGGATACCGCTAAATCAAGTGTGAGTGTGTCAGCACCGGCTGTGACAACAGGTGCCTCATTGGGTGGAACAGTTAAGTACACGCCGGATTGATAACGATTATTGAGCTCGTTGCTTTCCTCGATCAGGTTACTTGAATCTACAACGACCCAGATAGGACCGGCAGACCATGATGGGGGAGCATCCGGGCTGATGGTAACCGTTACAGTTGTAAACTGCCCTTGCTCCAGGGGGATGTCTGTTGAGCCTGTAGCCAGCAATGTACCACCATTATCCGGATCACCATCATAAAAATCGACGTTGATTCCGGATTGGTTGAGGCGATTACCACCATTACCAACGCGGACGGATAATTCGTAGCCTGTGCCATCAAAGCTTCGTATCAATCGGGAGGCGGCTAAATCAGACTGCCCTGTTGCACAGCCATCCGGCAATACATTCTGGCGGTAATTGTTGTAGATTTCCCAGTTATTGCTCTCAAATTGGGGAATGGTGCCATCATCATTGATATTGGTGATGTGATAAGATTGCTGATTCCAGATGCGCCGGGTTGAGACCCAGTTCGCATCATCGCCATATATCCGGATGCCCCGTTGGGATCCACCGTTATAATTATTAGCTGACATGATGATCTCTGCATGACCATCTGCATCCACATCAGCAATCACCGGTAGCTCAAACAAAGTGCCGCTTGAACTAGGAGTTGACCATAGAACAGTACCATTTCTACCATCGAAAACAAATAAAGTATTTTCGTCGCTGTAAACGACTTCAACCCGACCATCGCCATCAAAGTCAAAAACGGCAGAGCCAGTTCTATATGATGAATAATCATCAACAAGACCATTAGTAGATCGCCATAGCTCATTCCCATCTGCCTCAAATACAACATAATAGTATCCACCGGCAACACCGATTTCCAGATCACCATCACCATCTACATCGGCTATGGTAGGGGCTCCACCGTGATTTCTATTCGCCTCCGCGCCATCCGGTATCTCACGTTGCCAGATGATTTCACCGGTATGTTCTAGCAAGTAAACATCTGAATCGTGAACTACTACTATCTCTGGATAAGGCTCATCATCCAGGTTTGCAACGCCAACATATCCACCTAATCCTAATGATATTGTCGGTGATCCATCTCCTGAATAAATTGTATTTGTATCATAAATTGCATGACCTGAAATGATTTCAGGTGCACCATCTAAATCAACATCAGCAACAACTGAGGGATAGTAATAATTGTTATCATCAGGAACTTCCCAGATAAGATCTAAATTTTCACCGTTAATTGAGAAGGCTCTCTGAGCAACGATTATTTCTGCTGTGCCATCCTGATTTAAATCAGCCAAAACAGGCTCACTATAGGTAGATGTTACTGTTTCAGTAGAACGCCATATGACTTCAGCAACAGAATTATTGGTGCTACCATTAAGAACTACTATCCGGCCAGATGTATCGACACCCACAATTTCTATCAGACCATCATGATTGATATCGCCTGCCGCAAGATGGCTTCCGGCGTCCACATTTGCAGTAGAATTCGACCATAAGTAACCACTATCATCACCGCTAATTGCTCGCACAACTCCTGCACCTGTATAAGCACCGCCTTCGAATGTGGTGAAAATGATATCGGGAATGGCATCATTATTAACATCAATGACAAGTGGTGTCATCATCACCTGATGATATGGAACACTCCATTTCCATTCCAATGTAGGAGCAAAAGATTCTGTGGGAATAGGATTTCCTGTCAGACACTGAGCAACAGACGCTGCCATATTGTTGGTTTCATCTGTTTCATGAATAACATTGGTGCTATCTACAAAGGCATAGATCGGGCTGTTGCTAAAGCTCAGAGTACCGGATACAGCGCCACCAACTATTTGATTTCCACCAAGCCCCTGCTGCCCGACATTTGCGAGGATGTTGTCGGTACCGGCAGTGTATACATAATCGCCATTCATATCTTCAAAGAAAACGATTGTAAAGCTTTCATAAAGTGCAGTTGTTGTATCAATGTTGGCAGTTATTGTGCCACTAACTTCTAATGTATCAGGATTAACACCCATGCCGGATGTATCTAAATTGGAAATAGATAAGTCGGGAGTTTCAGTTAGGCAACCTGTGGAATAAATACCAGTTCGATAATTATTGTAGAGTTCCCAATTATTTGATTCAAAAGTTGGAATGCTACCGTCATCGTTAACATTGGTAATGTGATAGCTATGTTGATTCCAGATCGAACGTGCATCAACCCAATTTGCATCATCCCCGTAAACATAAACACCATATGTTTGTTGTGAGTTGTTTGCAAGGACAAGCAATTCAGCATGATTATCCCCATCGATATCAGCAATGACCGGTAACTCAATTGCTGTCCATCCGGGATTCGGAATGGTGGGGATTGCCAGCTCCCAGGTCAGATTTCCGTCGATATCCGTCGTTGTCTGGAAGATATATAAATTGTGTTCGTCACTATAAACGATTTCTATTGTGCCATCCCCATCAAAATCAAAAGCACTGGAGGCAGTAACTCCGGATGAGGCGTCTGTGATAGGATGGCTGAATAAAATTGTGCCGTCATAATCTAAAATCGTATATCGATTGGATGAGGCAACACCAATTTCAAGGTTACCATCACCATCTAAATCGGCTATAAGAGGTGTTCCACCATTTTTGATTGAATTGATACCACCATTTATATCTACCGGACCCCATATAACCTGCATCGGTTCACTGGCGTTCGTTTCACTATAGGCTAACAAATAAGCTTCATTGTTTGATATCAATACGATTTCGGCGCCTGCGTTTGATGCCTCAAAATCTGCAATACCTGTGTAACCATTTGAAAGGTTTAAACCGGGGTTGTTTGTGTTATTATCCCATAATAATGACCCATCAGCCCGATAAATTCGATTACCGGCAATGAGTTCCAATTCTGGTGTGTCGTCAATATTAGCAATAACAGAAAGTGTCCTGGCTCGAACTAAGTCTGAATTTGCGTGACTGCCTGGCAAGATCTCTCCTCTATTATCCAGGATGGTATCGCCCACAGCTATCTCAGGAATTCCATCATGATTCATATCCGCGATTGCCGGCGCTACAAAAATGCTTGTGCTTGATGTACCCGTGAAGAATACCTCACTTGTCCATAACCAATTGCCCTGGTAATCAAATGCTAATAAGTGTTGACTATCTTCGGCAACAACAATAATTTCTGGATAGGCATCATTGTTGATGTTGCCCACTGTGATAGCTGAGCGTGAATCTAGCCGGTAAGTCTGAGTTGAATTTGAGAAACCAAGCCATTCAGAACCATCTTCACCATTTGCTACACGCAAAATACCATGGGGGTCATTGGTGTTATTTACCCGTGAAATAAATATGACTTCCGGTGTGCCATCTAAATCTAGGTCAACAACAGCAGGGGATGCATCACTATGAACGAAATCAGACTTAATCGTAGAGCTTGACCAACGCCATTCTAAAGACATTGTATCAAAACTTGCACGAGGATTGAGTACGCATTCAGTTGTGCTGGATGTAATATTATTAGTCTCATCATACTCATTAATTACATTGGCACTATCAACCAAAACATATAAGGGTTTAATAGTTGATAGAATCTGTCCGGAAATTGCGATGTGTAATGTCTGAGATTGACGGGCAAGTAAACCGGAAACAACCTGAGATGCAAGCTGACTATCTGTATTGATATCAAATACGCCGTTTTCATCTAAATCAGCGAAGATGATAATATTAAAGTCACCAGAAATATCGTGGCTGGAATTATTTTCAAATTTGACCTCAACTGTTCCTGAAGCTGTCAAAGATTGGTGATCCAGACTAGCGTTGGATAAATTAATGAAAGTTGCACTTATATCTGGATCAGTTACAGGTGTGTAGCAGAAGAAATCAAAAACTAAAGTATCGATGATATTAGCGTAATCATCTACATCCCATCGCAATTCTATAACGCCACCTGTCATGATGAATCGACCATCAATCTGTTGTGCAACCTGTTCATGGATGGTGCCTGCTGTGTGACCATGATAAACGGCAAAAGGTAATGCCTCATTAGAACCAAAGGTAAAAATGTAAGTATTATTATCTGGCAGCATAAATTGAGCCCGGATACTCTCTGTGCCAGTCCCTGGTGAATTTGCATACATACCATTGCTATCCCATGCCAGCCGTGGTGTTGCAGAAACATCACTCCAGCCATGGTGGACAGCATCCTGCCATGAAAAGCATTGTGTGCCATCCGGTAAAGGTGGTAACCCGGCAACAGTGATTGATGCCGTTACAGGTGAACTCGTAGCATTATTACTACTGCCGTCATCGATCACAATACTTACAGTTCGTATAACAGTGAGGTCTGGCGTTACAGCACTGTTGTTGTATGTGAGGCTCTGAATCACAGCTGTATAATCTTCAATCGGGGCTGTTCCTGAGAGTGTAATTATGGCGCTGTCGTTACCGGATACATTGATAAGAGTACCGCCTGTATCAATGCTCAGTGTTTCAGCTATACCATCAGCATTTCCCGTGAGTGTAATACTTGCTCCGCTCAAGGTTGTCGAATCAGGATCTGAAATGGAGACGGTATGGTTAACAGGAATCGGGTCTAGAGTCACAAAAAATGTTTGCACTGTATCTGGTGCCAGACCCGAGAGATTCAGGCTATCCAGATTGATAGATGGTGCTGTATTGATCGGGTTGATGTTGATGCTGGTGGTCACGATGTCACTTAAGAGTGAACCATCGTTTGCGACGACAGTCAGAATGCGCGTTTCTGCCTGCGGGTTTTGAGATGTATTATCAAAGGTCAATGTTTGTAAAACAGATTGATAATCCTCTACTAATCCGTAGCCTGAGAGTGTGAGAATACCATTGGCATAAACTGATACAAGCCCTGTAGTACCCGGTACTACTGATAAAATATCGCCACTTTGATAATTTGTAATTGTGACACTCAGATTGCTCAGATGGGTGCTATCTATATCACTGATACTTACAGTACCAACTGCTGCAACCGCGATACCTTCATCGTAAGTAGTCGTATAATCCGGTTCCTCCGCCCCTCCGGCATCCAGATTAACTACCGGGGCATTTTCCGTCCCGTTTATATAAACGCGTACAAACTGTGGCAAGCTAGAATTGCCACTCTCATCACTTACGATAATCTCAATATCCCGGCTATTTGTATCCGGAAGAGACGATGTGTTTTCATAAGTGAGGCTGGCTATCACTGAAGCATAATCAGCCAGAGAAGCCGTTCCGGTAAGAGTAAGAGTATGTGTGACTACATCGTAGCTACTATTGACTCCCGCAATTGATGTTATAGCTAACAATTCATCGCTATCAACCGGGTTAATCAGGCGCAATGTAGCAGCAGAGAGCTGGCTACTATCTGTATCTTCAATCGTAGCGGAACTAATAACTGCTACTGGAGACTGCCCTTCTACATAGGTCGCATCTGCACTGACTGCGATTAGTGCCGGTGGTGCACCCGCTTCAGATTGCGGAAAAACCTCGATAGCAACAACACTGGGATTATCGACAGTCGCAGGCGGAAAATCGATATCTAATGTGCCATCTGTTACATTGATATCTGTGAAATCTAAAACATAAGCCGTCAGATAGCCAGGAGATGAGCCATTTGCCAGCACAGTTGCCGTAATATCAAATTCATCTAATACCAGTATATTTTCGATGAGCACATCAAAAACGCGATCCCCACCATCACCTGCACCACCACGATCAGAACCGGGAACCCACCAGATTTCAGCAAAGTGTAAACGCACCGTGTAAGTTCCATCAACCACAGGAAATGCATAATCAAAATCTGTGATTCCTGTATGAGCACTTCGTTCTGTCGAATATAATTCATCTTCAATGGTATTCTTAATGATGCTCGGGATAAAATCATTGGCCCGACCACTGATGAAATAATTATCTGCCTCCCAGATATTGCCCTGACTATCAGTGTATTGATCACCCCCTGCGTTGATACGATAAGATAGCGGAGTATCTAGAACGAGCTCAATCGTATCCAGTCGTGAACCACGCTCACGATGGATGATTGTGAGTTGATGCTCCCCTGCTCCAAGCAGGAATTCAGCAGGGTTACTACTGCCACCGAAATAACTTGTCTGATAGCTGGTACCCTGCGGTATATACCATGGATTTTGTTGCCCCTCGAAATTCCAGAAAAAGGAGTCATGACTACTATCTATACCATAGGCCATACCACGTACATGATATGTACCGGGAGTTGATACAGTGAAACAATATGTTGCGGTTGAGGTGCTATCTCCATTGTAATTACTTGCGTTGCCTTCAGGCACCTCAATGTAGCTTCCCCCACTGGCGGTGGCATCTGTTGCTACGACAAAATTGTCTGTCAATATGCCATCTTCAGCTTCCTGTAGCAATGCGCCACATGCCGATGTTTGCATAGTTGTCGATGGTGGTGCACCCGGTTCATTATTGACACTATTGTCTGTAAGCGGACTGATGACAGATTCAGGGGAATTTAGAACTGCAGGTGTAGCCCCTGGTGTACCGGTAGCCAGCGGCATGATGACTATTGCTTGTACAGGTGTTACTGTGGTGTGAACTGCTGTGCCGGTGACTATCGGAGATTCAGAATTTGTTGAGGTTGATTCCGGAAAATCTGTTAATGTCGCAGTTGGACTGGCTGTCGCCGTTACTGTTGGTGTAGTAGTTGTTGTTGCAGTTGGACTGGCTGTTGGTGTAGTAGTTGTTGTCGCAGTTGGACTGAGCGTTATCGTTGGAGTATCTGTTGGAATCAGGCTTGAATTAATGACTTCAAACTGAATAACCACAGCCGTTCCGGCAATACCTTGAGCATTAGTTTCTGAATAAGGGATCACTTCAACGATGTATAATCCCGGTTCGACGATCCAGTTATAAAAGTCATTTCCATTATTGTGCGGAAATACAAAGGGGGCGGTATTTTCTATCAGGATTTTACCATCATAGTTCAACTGGAATGTCACACTTGCAACCGGTCCATCCGTCGCGGCATGAATTGCTAGTTGATTTGTTCCGATGGAAGCCAGATTAATGACATTACCTGTTTCCAGACTTTGAATGAACATATCTGTGCTGGCATTATAAAGGGATAGTTGTGTGATTTCCGGTGTATCTTCAGTCGATTGAGACAATGCTGTCAAAGATGAAAGAATCAAAATAATAACCACAATGCAATATCCGGCTAAACGATGTCTCATTCGCGCTCTTCCCCTGTATACCCTGAAATGTTGTGGCATGACCACTCTGATTAATTATTTTAAGCCTCCAATTGACCGGACACATCAGATTATTCTGTGCTCGTATCAATCAAATGTATTGAGCCTAACACAGTTTATTTCAAATTACCTTTCGATAAACGTGAAATCTTTTTATAATTTTGAGAAATCATTTTTTTGAATTTAACATATTGTGAAAAAACAGAGGAAATGGATGTCCCGATACCAGTTTGGCAACAATCTCGAAAAAATTCTCAAAGAAAAAGGCATCCGTCAGACGACTTTTGCCAGGCAACTCAATAAAAGTGACTCCACCATTTCACAATGGATTACCGGAACAAGGAAACCGGGACTGGATCATATTCTATTAATTTGTCAGACCCTTGAAATCTCTGCGGATACTCTTTTGCAAACCCGGATAAACCCGGACGAGGTTTCAGATTCAGAAGAATTTGGGATGAGTTGTGAGGTAGATGAACAGGATCAAAAAAGCAGTCATGATCTGAAGCATTTGATGGAACACGCCCTCAATGCTACCGGTTATGAAGACAATGCTCGCTATATTGTGTCCATAAAGAATATTTTTTGTTTTATGTCACATCATTTAGCTGAAAAGGATAGACATCAATACAAGTCTCTAATGCGTTTATTCTATATTGACTTCATGCTCCTGGTTCTCTGTTTCTCGAAAAGTGTTAGTTTATCTGAGTCGAGCGCTTTAAGCTCAAAACAACCTCGCAATTTTTACATTGGTCAGTGCCTGGTTATGTTATTACCTCATAACCTGAATGATGCTATTACGATGGAATTTCAATTTTATATTTATCATTTACTTGAATTGCAAAAATATCCAGATTTACGTGAAGCGATTAGAAAGCTCTATTGTATTGCAGCTTTTGGCTTAACCTGGCTGGAAAGTGATAAGAGTCCGGATCTGCTCATTGAGAGTATGCAATTCAGCCTGCCATTGGTAATAGAGATTATTGATCAGGTACTCAATCTTACAACGCCAGAAGGAGAAATTCTTCAATTTGATGCCAGCAGCGAAAAGAGCCAGGCATATTACATTGACAAACGCAAGGAACTTAAACAACTTATTCAAACAGTTTTATACTAATGGTTAAGTAGAAAACGAATCTAGACAGTGACACCCAAAATACGTGTAATAAAATACCAGTCTTTGCAGTCCTAGGTCGTTGGAATAATCTTCCCTCCATGTGTTTGGAGGGAACAGCCTTTTGACCAGTTGTGATAGCTTGTGAACAAATTGACATAAGAGTTGTTGTGTTGCGGCTGATGCCAAAAATACAAAATTATTTCAGATTTTATTCTACCGTTTTCTTTTTCGGCTTTGACGTGAAGTGAGGACATAAATCCAGACAGGAATCTGGGCGATAAAGAGAAATATAGTTGTATTGCGACTATTGTTTTCATGTATAATATCCACAAAAATAGTTAATCCGATACCAACGATCACCAGTAACAATCCAGTAACTAATAAGCTTCTTCGTATTCTTTCCATGTGAATCCTTTCATAAACTAACATAAAATTCCGCAATCGCCCGATTAAGAAACGAAGCAATCTTACGCTCCATTTCCTATGGTCGCTTAAATTCGTGAGAAATTCTTCAAAATGGGTGCGATGGGATCAACTAATTACAACATAGGAAGTCAACCTGATGACTTTTCCAATTCTTAACCTGACAAAATTCTGGCTCAAAATTGCCAGCATACTTACTGCCCTAACATTGCTGACTTCAGATGCTGTACAGCGAGCAGTTCGGCATCATAAATAGCATTGAGCTGATGGTGCATTGCCTCAAATAATATGTTCACCTGCGTATCATCGAGCGGGAAACCTTGTCGATGATATTGTTTTTCGAGAGCATTTAATTCGCGAACATTTTTCGACACTATATCCAAATCTTGTTTTAAGAAGCCCGAATAACGTTCTCGCAAGAGTTCTTTAGCCCGTGCAAATTCAGGCACATCATCTGAAAATGCGATATCAGCAAATTCGCGCCACAACCTCGCACAGGAACGATAGCTCTGAATGGCCTCTGTCAAATCTGCATCAAGCAACTCATCTGCTCCAGTAAGGAAGTCAGCATAAAAATTACGTAACCCGGCTCCTTCAGTGTCATCAAAAGTAATCCATTCATAGGTTGAACATAATGTAATATATAAACCAGCTCGCTCTTTAAATACCGTTCGCCAACCTTTTTTGTTTTTTGGATGCATCAGCATTTTTGCCCATTTAGCATAAACAGGCAACGAAAAAGTATTGGAGTTCCGTCCTAGATGCTCAAGGTGATCCTGGATTCCTGCTATCACAGCAGATTTGAGATCAAATTTTACAGGTAGATCAAATGTTATTGTTCGTTGCTTATTAGAAGTTGCAATTGGTTCATGAGCCTCAATCAACTCGTCTCTGGTCAATGTCCATGCTTGAGGTGCTATATCATTGATCGTATAAGTATCACCAATCCTACTATGAACCCCAATAAGGTAGAAAAAATGTCGCTTATGTTCCTCAAGTAGACCGTGATATGGAATACAAGCTTTGTCTGTCCATAATAATACAGCTTTGCCGCGCTCAAGGGCATCATCTACACTAGCCTGTGCCTTCTGCGTACTCTTTGTTTCGAGCATCTCAGTTTTTATATTGAGTCGATCACACAGGTTGTTTACGTAGTCCACCTGATAGTTCCAGCGATTACGAAATCCTAACACAAGGTTGGCAGAGTCACGCTCTTTGAATTCCCATAATATATATCCCGCACCTAAACCACCACCGATGCCAAAAATCATAGCCTCGGTTAACGGTTCGCCTGTCTCTCTATTTAAGAGACCTTCATGTTCGAAAATCCTGGTCATGCTGGCCGTGGTTGAATGTACACCACCAAATGAAGCTGCCATATTTAGTTTCTCCTTTTTATAAGCAAGTTGGGAACTATCGGAAGTCATTTCAAGTTCAATCCAACCAACATTAGTCAGTCAGGAGGCGCGTATTTTTGCACCTCCTCCAGTTTTACAGGGTTAAGATTTGCTTACGGGAATTTGTATTTCTGTAATCCCTTCTTCGTCCATATGTGGACGCAAGTAAACTTCACGTACCTGACCCACAATCTCATATTTGTTGTTCTCTATCCAGGCAGCAATCACACCATACGTATTGATCAGTGTGTCATAATTACCGGTATGGATGATACAGGCCGCTTGCACTTCCGGTAATTCCCGCGAGCTTGCTTGCCGCTTCTCGTCAATTGGGACAACTTGCGGCGCGTTTTTATTCACCGGTAAGGCAATCTCAATGTCGAGATCTACAGCCTTATATTCCGGGTCATGATAAATCGTCATCGGCACACCTGACGCTTCCACACCCTGTCCAAAAACAGCACCACAGGTTTGTCCGAGGAGTGTCGCGACATGTTCCTGTGTTGGAACAACTTCGCGAATTGATAAAACAGGTTGAGCGGGTATTTCCTTCAAAATTACTTCTTGTTCAGGCATTTTGCCCTCCTTCAAAATCTGGTCTATACGAGATGCCACGCGTCGCAAACGCCCCTGCTCGTGCTCAATAACTTGCTCAATTTCAGCTTGTTTCATCAGCATCATCCCTTGTAAAGTATCCACAGACAGGTCATCTTCAAGGAATTGCTTTATCTGCTCAAGCGTAAAACCGAGATCTCTAAGTGCCAGGATGCGATTGAGTTTCGGCAGTTGTTCAACAGAGTAGTAGCGATAGCTCGTAAACTTATCAATATGTTGGGGTTCTAATAGACCTATATCAGCATAATACCGTAGTGTGGATACGGGTATGCGACACAGTTTTGAGAAATCACCTATTTTGAACAAGTCGACTTTTCCCTTCTCTTCGAAGATAGTTCTATCTTAATCTCTCAAGTGGCTTGAGAGTCAACACTTAGTCAGTCAAACCGGGGCTGAGCAAATATATTGTGGCGACATTTGATTTAGCTGTTTCACGATGCGCTTCGCTCCATCTCTAAGCAGATTGCATCAGTTCGTCTGCCCGCTTGATAACATTTAGCAGATGCTCTCTCGTAATCATTTCAGAACGCATCACAAGATAATCTGTGTCAACCACGGTGTAGTTGCTGTAAATCGGCTCACGCATCAGCAATTTGTAGAGATATTGACCTGCTATCAGTGCCATCTGCTGGTTTACAAGTAAGTGTTGCTGATTCAGTTGAATCAATTCAGCAAACAAATATATCCTGGCGATAGCTTCCCATCTGGCAAGGGTTGCTTCCTCCATATCCCGAAACAGGTTGATATTCAAATCTTTAAGCTTGAATTTACCGCGAGCCATGGCGTCTCCAAATCTAAGGGATCACTTGTGGATAGGGGAAGCCTCTGAATGAAAAGAAATGTTGAAAAACTGTTTGTATTGCTCAATGGGTTCGTCCCTGCAAACTATCTTATTTAGCGACCCATGCCCGAAAGAGTTCAGAGTACGAGCTATTCTAACCATCATGATATCTTAACCCGTGTCCTTTCTCCTCTGTTAATATTGTCTTGCAGTAAAATAATAGATAAGAACGACATACCTTTATATCCAAACAACATGAGGGGCACTTATGGCAAAGCGAGTTAGAATCCTGATAGCAGGTGACCACAGTGTGGTACGTGCAGGTTTACGGAAATTGTTGAATATCAGTAATTTTCGGGTCATTGCTGAAGCCAAAAATGGCGAAGAGGCTGTTCGTCAGGCAAAAGAACATCGTCCTGATGTTGCGATACTGGACATCCGGATGCCCGGGATTTCAGGTATTGAAGCCTGCCGGCGAATTCTGGAAGCTGTTCCTCTGTGCCGGGTCATTATTTTGACCTCGTATTCAGAGGATGAGTTACTGATGTCGGCAATTCAAGCCGGCGCATCGACATTTATATTAAAACGTATTGTTGATAATGAGCTGGTTCAGGCGGTTGAACGGGTGAGTCGCGGTGAGGGGACGTTAGATCCTGCAATGACCACAAGTGCTTTTGCGAAAGTTCGTGAGGCGAGGCAGTCGCAATATGCAAAGGCATTTGAGGTACTGAGTGCACAGGAAGTCATCGTTCTGTTTCATTTGACACAGGCAAAGACCAACCAGCAAATTGCCGGAGAAATTTATCTCGGAACCGGCACTGTGCGGAATTATGTGAGCAGTATTCTCTCTAAACTGGATTTAAGCAACCGGGCTGAGGCAGCCGCTTACGCTGTGAAAAACAGGATTTCTGAGATTATTGAGGATACAGGGGATTAAGTAAACCCGTCTATGACACCATAGAACTCCTGTATTTCAGGGGTTTTTATGGATATAGGTGGTTTTCCTGCTTACCTGACTCCGTACCACAGTCAGTAGTGTCACGCCTATAAAGATCAAGAGCGTTAACACATTGAATAAGCCACCCCACTGACGTAGCGGGATAGAATACATAAGATTTCCAGCCGAACGTAGTATCAGCGTGATATGCAGAAGCACAAGAGGAATGTAAAACAGAGATGTATAGTTCACTTTAAGCCCTGTCAGAGCAGGTAAAATAATCAGCATATGTCCGAAAATCATGGAGAAGACAAAGCCAAGTAGAAAGGCATGTAAAATCAGAGAATAATCAAAACCCGCATAGACTGCCCCCTTCCAGACCGCCATCAATCCACCGAATGCCAGCCAGATATAGCCGGATAGCAAACATGCCGCAATGTAGCGGGACAGTCCGTTCGTCAGGATAGTGCGACGGGCAATATCGTAACGAAGTAACCATGCCGCCATCACAATCGCCCCGATGCCCGATATGCGGATACCTGTATCAAGATTTGCTATCGTTACAAATACACCAATCAAATAGATAACTGTAGAGATAATGAATAAGCGCTCACTGAGAGCTGTTAATCGACGCACCCGCGACAGTTCTAATCGTTCACCGACAATCGTTAAAATCAGGAATGCTATCCACAGATGCACCGCCAGATAAATGGGATTTCCTGCTAGCCACAGAGTGTTACCGATCAGCCAGCATAATGATCCACACGCCATAATGATCACATCTTTTGAGGGGTGTAAGCGTATCATCAATCCAAACAAAACGAGCAAGCCTGCACTACCTGTTGTTAACAACCCCTTTGCAAGAATAGAGCCTGGCAGAAGAAGTAACATAACAGCACCAACAGCATTGATAATTGGAACAAAGATAGCCCACCGGTAACGTGAGGAGAGGGCAACTGCCCGTTCCATACAGATGAGCGTACCGAGGAAACCCGAAATCATCAGAGGACCATGTACCTGTATCCAACTGCCACTCAAGGAATCCATGTGCCATCCGAGCCGGGCAAGACCGGAGCCCATGCCACCGAGTAACGCAACAACGACGGTAAGTATCACAAACATACGGGGAGCTAGTTTTGTCAGGGTCACGACATACTACTTTCTTGCAGATAGTTTTTTAACTTTAATTGATGAGGAAAGCTACCCGGCTGGTACGTGCAGAAAGGCTCTTCGTCCAATGGATTGCCGGTCCTAGCATAAGCGTGAGAACGCGATCCACCGCACAGATATCGAAATTCACATTTGCCACAGCGTCCGTTAAATTTATCCGGTTGCCTCAATTGACAGAACAATGACGTATTCCGGTAAATATCTACCGGAGATGTGTCACGTACATTGCCAGCACTCACCGGTAAAAAACCACTCGGGAATACATCTCCGCGACGTGAGATAAAGACAAAACCATTACCGGCATTAATGTTCATCGGTGTACGACGAACAGCTTTTGCATCCAGAGGCAACAGACTATCCTGTGCGTACCGGTTCAATTGATCTCGCAAAGTCAGATAGGTTTTACCTAAACACATTTCACGAATAGGATCAGTATGCTCCTCTTCCAGAATACTAAGTTGAATTACCACCCGTTTATAGTGATGTCCTTCAGTGGTTTTAATGCGAATATATCGGCTGGTATCATAAAGCCAATTCATGACATCTTCGTATTCATCACGGGTAATTTCATCTTTGATTAGCCCCCGTCCGGTAGGCACAAGAAAGAACACGCTCCATGTCATTACATCTTGCTCACGTATGTCCTCACGCTTAAATGGATCTCCGCCTGTTAAAACGACTATCGGTGTTGGCTTACCAAAACCCACAATTTGTTCGAGCAATCGTTTGCCTTCATTTATGGTTAATCGACGGGGGTCTTTTCGGGAGATTGCTTCTGCCCGGCAATGTAGACAGACTAAATCACATGCCATAGTTGTTTCCCATATAAACATAAAGGTACGTATATCCGTATTTTGTGCCGGTTGGCGAATAAATTTTTTCATGACTATTTACTTTCAGGTATAGCTTTCTCTGAATCAAACATCAATAAAAGCATCTTCAAGCTTGTATCAGCATACACACTATGTTTAAGGTGAGGTGGCATCTGTATCCATGCACCTGTACTCACTTTGTGCGTATCATTTCCAAGTGTGATGGTCGCATCCCCATTGACGATTTGCAGGATAGCTGCCTTGCTGGAAGTGTGCTCCGATAGTTCCTGGCCGGCATCAAAGGCAAAGAGAATCGCATTTATACCATCCCCTTTGTAAAAGCTCCGGCTGGTAATGCTATCGGTCTGGATTTCTTCCACCAGATTCTGCACATTCGGAATGATTGTATAAATATCCTTTGTCATGATTGGTTCTCTTCAATATTGGTCTGACGCGTAATTGCGACCCGCCAGGTAGCCGGTCCTTGCTCCAGGTATTCCCATGTGAATTGGTCAGCGCGCTCATGCAAAAATTGGTAATAAAGTGGTTTCGGGTCATGGTCGTTGACTAATTCAAATGATTCATGTTCACCAAGTGCGTCGAATGTTTCAAAGATTAAAGGATGACGGTTAATCGGTGGGATTTCACGAACATCAATGGTTTTCATAGTATTTTCTCCTATAGTTGAAAAATTTATGGTTTTTGACTGGCGATAAATCCGCCTAATGGTTTAACTCGCGGGAAAATCATGATTGTAAACATCACGATCGCGAACAAAATGAGTAAACGTCCGACGAATGCTAATCGATTGAGAACATGCCAATCAGCAATAGCGGTGAGTGCAACTCCGGCATTAATCAGGTAGAAGCTCCACCACGTGAGATTTTCTGCACCATAACGATTCTCACGGTCAGAAAAGCGGGGCAGGATGGCAAATGCAACGCCCATCACGAGCTGAATTGTCCAGCCGAAAATCATGATTTCGATATGAGGATTCAGCAACTTCCATGTCCAGGGATAAATCGGGATTCCTTTATGATGCAGAATCAACGACCCGAACAGAAATCCGATACCCATGTAAATGAGTGATGCCCGTATCATCCAGACACTCAGTTTTGGCATTGTTAGCGCTCCTTAATCCGTCCCCATGTATTGAAGATGAAAAGCCATCCGGCAAACAGCAAGAGCATCGAAGCTAAAGCTAACATCCACGCAAAACCGGTTCTCAGTGTTGTATCTGTGCCAGTGACCAGAATTCCTGGCTCACTGATTGAACGCAGGATTAAACCGGTATTGAGCAGAATCAGCACAGCCCATCCGGTATGTTCATTACCACGCGGTTTTTCGCGACTGAGTTTGGGGAACATCCAGTAGCCGACTCCCATGATTAGTTGTGTCACCCAGCCGATGAAAATCAGATGCAGATATACCGGACGGAGTAATTGAATTTGCCCTGACCAATTCATGACCGGTTGCAGGCGCATGATGACACCCATTAGCAAACCAGCAATCAGGTAGAGTAATCCAATTTTGATAAAGTAACGTGATAAGGCAGGCATGATTAGTCCTATCAGATTTTTGTTGTTCTGCTCTGTGCGGATTTCACTATCAACAGAGGTAGCTCAATTGCCATTTGAGGGCAAGCATCTTCACAGGCAAAACAATAGCTACACCTGTCAGGAAATGTTAGATATGCTTTGCTTAGTGAGATAGTTAAGGCATCGGTCGGGCAAATCTCAACACAATAAGCACATCCTTTACAGCGTTCCTGATTGATGCGAGGTTGCCATTGTGTGTCATCATTACTCATACCATTCGCTCCTGCGTTTGACAGAATTTATCCGTCGATGTTTTTACAGTAGAGGAATAGCGAAGTTATGTATTTAAGCTATCTTAAAAAGGGTATCGGGACATGATATTTGTCATGCATGAGAGGTGATATTTGTCATAGCATGGCAATTTTACGAAGTTTATCTTCATCCAGAATTATGATTTGATGGCGGTCGAACCGGATAGACTCTGTGGTTTCTAATTCCCGGAGTGCTACACTGATGGTTTGTGGTGTCGTTGCCAGATGAGCAGCGATCGCAGTACGGGTAATGCCGGGTCCGCTTAGATTGGGGTCATGCGATTGTTTCAGTAGAAAGCGGGCAAGGCGCACAACAACCGAATACAATGCTAGGTTTTCAATCTGCCCTGCCAATGACCGTACCCGGTGCGCCAGAACCCGTACAACTTTGAGTGCAAATTGACCATTGGTTTCAATCAGTTCTCTAATAGATGCTGCGGGAATCATCCTGACAGTAACTTTACTGAGTGCAATTGCACTGGCAGGATTGTGTCCTCCATCGAGCGTGGCAACATCATTGAAAGTATCCCCGACACCTAAAATATGCAGAATGTGTTCATTACCATCCGGGTTTATCTTTGATATTTTGACACGCCCTGATTCAACCATCCATAAACCTGTTGCCGGTTCACCTTCATGGAAGATAGTTTCTCCGGCATTCAATGTGCGTGACACTGAAGATTGCTTTAACACATTTAAATCTTCCGGCGATAAATCTTCAAAGTAGATTATGTTACCAGGAAACCCGGTTTGAGCAGTTTTTGACATGTGAATTCCGTAGAGGTGAGTGTCTCAAATAACGGAATAAGTGTAGAAGCAGTTTGAAACTATGTGTATGGCGAGTATTCACAGGAGAAGTAATGGGTCAGTCTATGTCTGACCCATTTTTGAAACATCGTCCGTTATTTATCAGGGAGATTGCAGACTACGAATATAAGCGATAATATCGTCAACATCCTCATCTGTTAGTGTAGGATTGCCACCACGAGGAGGCATATCAATCATGGTTGTGTTCGCTGCATCCCAGATTGGACGACCATTTATAATGACATTCGCTACTTCTTCATCGGTTGCAGTCAGAGTAAATTCGCCGTTGACCAGGTCTTTGCCCAAACCTGCAATGCCTGTACCATCAAGTCCATGACAGGCAGAACAGGTCACAAATAGTATTTCACCATTTGCAATTGATTCAGCATCGTAGGCAGCACTACTGTCATCTGTAGTGTCACTATTAGAATCATTTGTGGCTTCGTCTGTATTATCTTCTGTGCTTTCATCGGCAGCATCATTGGTATTGTTATCTGCGCCAAGTGTTCGCAAGTAAGCAACTATGGCAAAAACATCCTCATCTGTTAGTGTCGGATTACCACCGCGTGGGGGCATATCAATCATGGTTGTGTTCGCTGCATCCCAGATTGGACGACCATTTATAATGACATTCGCTACTTCCTCATCGGTTGCAGTCAGAACAAATTCACCGTTGATCAGGTCTTTACCCAATCCTTCGATGCCTGTTCCATCAACTCCATGACAGGCGGCACAGGTGACAAATAGTGTTTCACCAAGTGCGACAATCTCAGGGTCATATGTTGCGCCGGAATTACTATCATTTTCGTCGGATGCAGTACTGTTTTCAGGTGCTTCCGTTTCTTCGATGACTACCTCTGTTTCGACTGCGACTTCCGTTTCTTCAACAGATGATTCTGTCTCTTCAACAATAACCTGTACAACCTGTGTCGATTCTGTATCAACTTCTTCCAGATTATCGTTGTCATCATTTCCCATTACACCGGGCGTTGTCAGGAAAAATAAGATGATAAGCATAGCAAACATCACACCGACTCCGGCATAGGCTTGCAATGTCTCTTTATCTTTTTGTTGATTGGTTTTATTTTCTGTCATGTTGAGTTCTCCAATAGATTTTTCGCCTATTCAGGCATAACAACTGTTTGTTCAAAGGTTTCGGTCATTTCTGTGCCATCTGCCAGTGTCACGGTAATGTCTATCTGCCAATCGCCAGCCATTGTCCAGCGAATCGGCATTACATAGCGACCATTACTTGCTTCTGTGCTTTCAGCATCAACCGGTAACATATCGTGTTCGAGCATCGTCGCGTAGAAGAGTACACTGGCATCATCAACAGGTAATCCATCAGCACCCAGAACAATTACAGTAACTTCGGCGTCACCCGCAATTGCAGGGTCATTGTCGGGTTCATAGCGAATAACGATGCTGGAATCTGAATTTACCCCGGTCTGATTGATAACGCTGTCCTGTGAGATAGCACCAACAGAGGTTTCAAATTGTTCTGTGACAGTCCCTCTGTTATCAGGTAAGGTCACAGTCACATCGAGTATCCAGCCGCCTCCCATTGTCCATTCAAAGGGAACCGAATACACACCATCGACACTATCGGAAGTTTCTCCACCTACGGGAGTCATGCCCTCATGATCCATATCGCCGTGTACACTTACAGTTGCTCCATCAATAGCGATACCCTCAGCATCTGTGAGGGTAATCAGCAGGGTTGATTCACCTACAACAGGCGGAGCGGGTTCAATTGCAAAGCTAATCGTTACATCCTCAACCGGTGTGGTATTTTGTGTACCACATGCCGTCAGGATGATAATTAGTATGAATAGCAAACTAATCTGTTTCATGCAGGTCTCCGTTTCAATGTAATGAGGTTGCGTTGACTGAAAATACTGAGTGCAATACCCATCGGTATCACAATCCAGAGCAGCAGTCCCAGCAAGAGGAAAGGCAGCAGAGCAGCGCCATATTGTTCTGTGGCATACATGCCAACAGGACCCAGTACCTCAAGATTTGCCTGAATATTGAGAATGGATGCCATCTTGAACATCTGGAGCGGATTGATGCTCGATAACCAGAAAATAGTTTGTATCGGCATTTCTGTGACAATTGCTGCGCCCATAATGCCTAAATCCCCGACAAAAACGAGCAAGAGCCAGGTGAATAACCCGCCTGTAAGTGCTGTCGAGGTTTTCTTGATAATCACGGCGAGCAAAAAGCCAACACTAAGCATTGCCAGCGCCAGTAGGCAGGCGAGCATTACGGTAAACAGATAGCCAGCAAAATCCCCTGATTGTCCTTGCATTGATAAAGCAAGACCGGAAACACCAAAACCGAGTATCAAGGATGCTATCAGGGCAACAGCCATACCGATATATTTACCGAGCAACACTTCGGCATGATTCACAGGTTGCGCGAGTAAGTATGCCAGCGCACCTGTTTCGCGGTCACTTGCCAGCCCTGATGTTCCGAGCGTAAGTCCGATGAGTGGTATAAAGAGCAATACCAGATTAATCAGACTGGCGGCAGTTTTACTATAGCTTGCCAGTTCCAGTTGTGTGCCGGATGGTTGAGATAATGCCGACAGAGCCAGCGATAAGCCGGCAAATGCCAGTGTGAAGAGGATGAACCAGCGGTTCTTGAGCGCATCCCGCAATTCTTTGCTTGCGATTGTTTGAATTTTTTGTAAATCCATTATGATGCTCCTCCCTGTGGTAGTGCATAGGCATCGGTTACATCAAAATCAACCACCGGAATCTGCACATTTTCAAAGAGACGCAGAATATCCATTTTGGAATTTGTTTCGATATTCACGAAGATTGCCGTACCATTTGGAATATGCTGATAACCCTGATTCTGAAGCAGTTCACGGGCATTTTCGCGATGTGCATCAGCAATCACGACCCGTAGCCACTGATGTAGACCCAGTTCGCTTGCCAGTTCTTCCGGTGTGCAGAGAGTTTTTAATTTACCCCCTTCGAGAACCAGTACCCGTTGTGCCAGTGCAGCGACTTCTTCAAAACGGTGGGATGAAAATATGATGGTTTTACCTGCTTGATTCAGGTCACGAATCAGTTGCACAAATTCACGTTGTGCTTCTGCATCGAGGCTGGCTGTCGGTTCATCAAGCAGGAGAATTGGTGGATTGGCTAAGAGTGCAATAGCTAAGGCAAGCCGTTGTTTCATCCCGCCGGACAAAGCACTCACCGCTTTGTCATTATGTCCGACCAGTTGAACCGTTTCTAAAGCAGAGGCAATCTCAGTTTCTTTGACTTTCTTCAAGCGTGCATAGAATTGCAAAGTGTCGTACACTGACATATCAAAAAATGCCATTTCCTGTGGCACATAGCCAATTTTTTTGCGTGCAGCTTTGCCATTTTTCTGTACATCGATTGAATCAACTATGAGACTGCCCTCAAAGCTGTGAACACCCAGGAGACACCGGATAGCGGTGGTTTTACCCGCACCATTAGCGCCCCACAATGCCAGTGTTTCACCGGCTTCAATGGAAAAGGATACTGAATCGAGAGCAGTCACTTTGCCATAATATTTGCTAATCTGTCTGGCAGTAATCATGATTGGACTCTCCCATGTTGAAATCGAATTTGAGTGAGAAGAGGTGAACAACCGATAGCAATCAACAGTAGGTAGGGTATCGGATTGTTTGGAGGTGTATCTGATTCCAGCAAGATACTGTCATCAGGGAATGTATAATCTGTCATCGGTGCATCATCGACCAGACGGGGTTCAGGACGCAGGGATGGAAAAGCCGAAGCGGCTAGATCAATTGCAAGTGACGCCGGGCTGTAAAGGAAAAAGCGTAAATTGGGCTGTTCATCGGTCAGCGTGTCAAAGAGGTCTTCCGAGCGATATGCCATATCACCGATGCCATCGTTTTCTGCATCATATCCGGCGTAATCACTCCAGTAATTACCCTGACTATCAACCGTCCAGATATTACCTTGCAGCGTGCCGCGTCCACGTACACTGACCTGTTGTGTGTTATCGAGGAAAATATTGCCTGTGAATTGATTGCGCTCGACATTCGGTAATTGAGCAATGCCAATATCGTTATAGGCAAAGACGTTTCCGGTGTATTCGTTGACACCTTCATAGAGTGCCGGTGAATTATCCAGATACAAGCCAGCACGATTGCCAATAATCCAGTTATCGCGCAGGATGGCATCGTCCATATCTTTGAGGGCAATGCCGTAGCCACTGGGTCCGCGATTGTAAGATAAATCATTATTTATCACCCGCAATCCGGTGGAATACATCAGATAAGCACCGACTGAATTATAGGTAAAGTGATTATGCTCGACCCATGCGTTATCGCTGTACATAAAATGCAAACCATAGCGTGCATCGGTGAATGTGTTGCCTGTAATGGTAATGTCGTCGGCATACCAGATGAGGATGTCACGGGTTATAGAGACATAGTTATTCTCTAAGAGAACATTGCTACTAAACCAGACGCGCATACCATCGCCTCGTCTTGCCAGGTCAAAGTCATATCCACGTACAATATTGTTACGGGCAACGCCATCTTCCGAATCAGCAAAGTAAATACCAAATAGCACATTGTCCAGGGTATTGTTTTCTGCTGTGACACGGTCTGCCTGAATCACCAGCCCGCTATCTTCATGGCTGTTATTTGTGCCAGAATTACGAATGGTAAAACCACTCATATAGACATCATCAGCCGTGATAATGACGACTGTGCCTTCGCCTTCTCCGTCAACAACCGGGTTATTAACACCAATCAGCCGGACTGACTTTTCGACTATGAACGGGGCATGTGTGCCACCATACACTTCGATTGTGTCACCATCAGTAGCGACTAAGAGTGCCTCTTCTATTGTTGAATAATCTCCATCAGTGGAAACTATCCATGTTTGTTCTGTTTGTGCTTGAATACTCACCGTCATCCACATCAGCAAGACGATGAGTATCGTCGCTATGGTCATCGGGCGTTTCATTAGTCTCTATCCTTTAACTCCGCTGCCTTTTGAGATAAGCAGATGTGCGTAAGATAAGACCGATGACAATTAACCCGGCTGCTCCGACTGCCATATACCAGCCTGTAGCAACATTAGCCTGTGTGCTGAACTGTCCAACGATGCCCGTACCTAAGACTGTCGGGGTAAATGGTTCAATCGCACTGGATAATGGGGCATAGGGATCAAGGTTTTGCCCGTAGCTGATCATCCAGAAGGCAAGGTCGCCTAGGAAAACAAACGGAAAGCCAATTGCGGGCAGAGTGAGTAACCATGTGTAACGTTTGTGCCAGATTGCTGCGATAAACAGGAATATGACCATCAGAATGACTGCCGGAATGGCTATCGAACGCTCGAATTTTGCAGCTTCATAGAGCGATTTCATGCCAATGTAGTGATTCAAGCCATCAATCTCGGCAACTTCATCCAGTTGAGGGTCTTCATCTCCGGTCATCCGGTTGACAAAAACACGCATTTCTAATCCACCGGGGTATTGGGGCGCATTCAAGACCATGCCCCAGTATGGAAAAGCAACTGATGCAAGAATGAGAATCGCGGCGATGATATACAGGCCGGATGGAATGTAGCCGATTAATTTACTGTCAGATGTTGTTTCAGTTTTGATATTCTTAATTTCTTCTGGTTCTATCGTTCGGGTAGACATATTCTGGTTCTCCCTAAAAGTTTTACTCATTGGATGGAAAATTTCTGTTACCTGTGGAGGAAGGCGCACATTGTGGCCACAATGTGCGCCTTCCGGTAAAACCCTTATTTACTAGGGTTGAACCAGCAAATAACCCATCATTTCGAGATGGAGCGCGGAGCAGAATTCAGTGCAGTACCATGCATAAACTCCACCATTGGTAGCATCGAACTCGAAGGTAATACTTTCACCCGGTTCGATACTCAGATTGATACCGTAGTAAGGTAGTGCGAAGCCATGTGTCGCATCGAGGGCACGTTCAACATTGGTGATTGTCCAGATAACATGGTCGCCAGCTTGAATTTCGACAGTTTCAGGATTGAAGTGGCTACGAACGGCGGTCTGGTTGATGTACAGTGTATTGCCGTCACGAATAATACCTTCTTCACCTGGCATAACAGCATTTTCAGATACACTCTGGGTTGCCGGATCCCAGCCAACTTCGGGATAAACTTCCCAGGTATTCAAACGGTCTGCACGAATGATCTGTGCATAGTGTGGTTCACCGATACCCAGAGGCATATCGTATAGCACCTGCATTGCGCCACGTTCCGGGCTGATGTCCACCAGTTGAAGATTCTGCGGTAGTAGAGGACCTGTATTCAGGAAGCGGTCCACTGACCATTTGTTAAGTGCAACCAGGAAATTACCTGCCGGGGATACCGTATCACCTTCTGCAACTGCGATGTGTCCGACGTTGTATTGAACCGGAATCGTTTCGACAAGAGACCAACCATCTTCAGGTCGATAATTGTCACCACCGAGACTCCAGCGGGCGACAGAGGTATCGAGGAATAGACTGGTGTAGGCGTAACCCTGATCATCGAATTGTGTGTGTAACGGACCTAAGCCAACTTCGACCTGTGCTTCGACAACATCATCAAATTGCAGAACCGGAATACCAAAGTCATCAAATTCGGTTGGACCGGCAGCAATTGCTGCCATCATCATCTCGAAGCTATAAACTGTGGTATGCGGGTCGAGCTTGCCACTAACAACAATAAAGTCACCATAAGGAGCAACATCAACACCATGTGGGCTACGGGGTTCGGGTGTGTTAAAGAGAACATTGTTCTCAATCAGGGTTTCGAGGCGAATGACGGCTGTGTCGTTGATCATATCGTATTCACCTGCTAAGAAGAGTTCTTCGGCTGCACGGTAATTGATGATGTGCATATAGTCGGTTGTATTACGACTGGCACCTGCCTCAAATGGTGGATTACCATCTTCGATACCACCTGTTGCTAATTCAGTATTGAAGGTATTGCAGAAAATCCAACCTTCAGAAACCTGTTTACCAGCATCGCATAAATCCTGCCAGTATGGAGGTAATTCAAGTGCGAAAGAATTTTCTGTATCAATACGTCCTGCTTCACGGTCAAATGCCCACATTGTCACGATACCAACGAAAGCTTCTTCATAATCTTCAAGTGGCGCATATGTGCCATCATATGGCATCGCGTATTGACCACCCTGAATGACATAATCACTACTTGGCGTTGTGAAAAGTGCATGATCATTGAGGAAAAGCGGGTTGTTGACGATTTGCTTGGTTTCAAAGTCCCGCAGGTCAATTACAGCAACACGACCATTGGCTTTATCATTAATGAACAGATACTGACCGTCATACATGCCATCGGTTTCACTGAGTGCCGGATGATGGGTATCGCCCCAGAGCACTTCCTGCCCGTGGATATTACCACCGGCAAGTATTTCTTCACCGGCTCCAAATCCATAACCTTGCCAGGGTTCCGGTGTGAAAACGGCGATTGTACGGAGAATACGCATAGATGGCAGACCAATTACAAAAACCTGCCCGGCATGTCCACCGGATGCGAACATCACATACTCATCATGAGTCCCACTCGGTGTGTAGGTCGTTAATGCGGCATAAACATCTTCATCGGTAAAGCCCCGTTCGGCCATCACAATTTGCCAGTCTGCACCAGCTCCCTGCGCTTCCGAACCGATACGCGGGAATAAAGCGACTGTCCCCACCAGCACGGCAGCAACAATTACAGTAACAAAGAACAATTTATTGCGAACGAATTGCATAAACCTTCTCCTTATTGATTAAAGTATTTTTGCATACCTGTATCATCAAGGAGAATGGATTTTTGCGGTGTGACCTGAGTCACATTTCGCGAAAATGAAATCTTTTAGCGATTTTCTTCTTCTGCGATCTGATGGAGTTTATCGCTGTCGAGAACGAGAATTTCCTTCCGTGAAACACGTATGATATTCTGTGCTTCTAATTTCTTAAATATACGCAGAACCACTTCGCGCCCAGTACCGACCATTGTTGCCAGTTCACTTTGAGTCATCAAGCGAGGAACATGAATTCCGTCTAACCGTTGAACCCCATCTTCTTCGACCCGCATCAAGATAACTGTTGCCAGCCGTGCAGTGACATCTCTGAAGGCCAGATTATGAACGAGTGTCGCAAATTGTTTGAGACGACTTGTTGTTAATTGCAGAATTGCTACACGTACTTGAGGATGATGAACCATCAATTGATTTATTGTATCTTTGGGGATAAAAAGAACTTTTGCATGTTTCAAAGATGCTGCAATATATGAACTTTGAGGGTCATCTGATAATGCTTCTGTACCAAAGCAATCTCCCTGTCTCAGAAGTGCTAATATTTGAACCCGTTCCCCGGACTCACGATATAGTTTGACATGACCGGATGTCAGAGCGTACAAACCCTGCAACATTTCACCGTGATTATAAATAATTTCATTAGATTTGAACTCAAGGATAGAGGTGTTAGCTAGTAAAAGCTGACAGATCTGCTCTCCCAGTTGATGCAATATCGGAACTTGTTCAAGTATTTTCATTGATACATCTGTCATGATGAATCAGCCTATCTTTTCTATCGCTTCTTAATAATAGCTTATAGAAGCTCAAGTTGAAGCAATGTGACCGGAGTCACAATTATTCTTGATTACCCTGCTCTAATATACAGGGACTTTTGATGATTTCAGGTTCAAGTAAGGTAATTTTACCGGGATCTGTTTTGATCAGATCAGTGCTTTCAAGTTCTGACAGGTGGCGTGTTACAACTTCACGGGCAGTACCAACCAGTATCGCTATTTCCTCATGGGTTAGTTCCACAATAGAAATGTCATCTACGATTTTTGCATGAGCTATAAGGCAATCATTAATCCGCATTCCAACGGTCCATGTGCCGAGACATTCACCCAGACGTGCCAGTAAACCCATACGGTCGGTGTAAACTTTGAGCAAGCAATTCGCGATTTCTACATCTGAATAGATGAGATTTTTTACCGCATCACGTGGCAAAATAGCCAGTGCGACATCGTCAAGTGCCTGTGCATTAGCAGGATTCGTATCGGTATCAAAAAGTGGACAACTGCCAAAACATTTACCACGATTAGCCAGACATAAGCCCTGTAGGCGTCCACTATCTGACTGCTTGATAATTTTGACTTTACCTTCCAGTATGAACCACAGTCCCGTTGCCTCATCGCCCTCAATAAAAATATATTGACCGGGAGAATAATGTCGGCGAACCATCTCTGATGTTAATTTTAACAAATGATCTTCCGAAAGCTGATTCAAGGCTTTGATCACTTGAAGATCTGATATTTTAACCTGACTGGCAATCATCACATTATCAATTCAACTAATTAGAAGTATGTTCTACATGTAGAGATATTATATCAATAGTGCCGTTTTTTCTTGTTTAATCTTCGTGTACCCGGATATTTCAGAACATATGTGAGATCTAACTCAACGAGTAATTTTCGCATAGTTACACGACTGACCCCTCTAGTGTATAAAGAAAATGTCCTGCAAAAATTGATTAAAATCGGTTGTACTTATATACAGAACATATGTACAGATAGTGGCATTTTTCTTTGCCCTGAGAGTACCATTGTGAACAATGCCGCTCTTTGACGAAAATCAGCATGATACTCTGCCGCATAATCGCGCATGTCCATCTGTGTCACACTCGCATTGTACCGGGTATCATAGCGCTCATAGATGCGTATCGGTGTTTCTGCACCCGGTTTCAGATGAATACCCAGACACACATAATGAGGTACAAACACATCTCCGTGTTTCCTCAGATGAACATCGCACTTTCTAAATCCATCTTCTGTGCCGCTTTTCCTGCCATCCAGCCAGTAGAGTTTGCCACGACGGAGCGACCCACCAACCCCTTGTGTAGCAGGCTGTCGTGAACGTCCTCTGACTGATTGACGCAGCTTTCTGGCGTTGCCGTTTCGCTTGTGTGATTTCACATCACTGCGATAGGTATTCGGCATCCGCCAGCTCACAAAGTCATCTCCAGATTTCGCACGACAGAGGTAGGCATGTTCAGGACAGGACACAGGATCGGTATTATCCTGCTGGGCATAGTTCGATACCTTCTTGACCTTTGCCCGTTTCTCCCAATCCAGTAGTGTTGGCACACTGACACCCCATAGAATACTCAGGGCATACCGACTGATCGTCACACCATAGCCTTTTTTGTCTTTACGGGCTATCCAGGCGGCATAGGCATGAGCCACCGCATCTCCTATCGAGCCGGATAGATCGACGTACATCCGTCGCACCCCCGGTTGATTGGTCTCGATGTCGATAGGATCGCATAAGTGAGACAGTAACTTTGTGACTCGCTCTGCACCCGATAGATAAATGCGATCTGTTCTGGCATCCGTCGTCCAGAACAGATCGATACCTGCTTTGATTAAACGATTGTAGTTGCG
>Ga0213840_1000677_pt1 | contig 40196 bp, 35 predicted proteins | sample SWPATP22_FD_160132 | JGI IMG/M metagenome (GOLD analysis project Ga0213840, IMG submission 160132) | Coastal seawater microbial communities from Marineland, Florida, United States - SWPA TP2 #2 | ecosystem: Environmental > Aquatic > Marine > Coastal | place: USA: Florida | collected 2016-08-14 | reverse complement strand
GGTTTTGTTTAGCACTTTCAGGTGTGTAAATACGATACTTAAGCGTAGCGCCATCTTTAGTCGTAATATCGCCAAATTCTGGCGCAGTCCAGCTATCCATGTAAGTGTATAGCGGGTGGCCTTTTTCAACCTTATTCTCTTCAAGCCAAGTAATGCGCTTGCCGGTTGCATCATTAAGGCTTACTTGTGCAGGAGAGTTAATGGTAGAGAAACGGTCGATAAAGATAGAAGCGTCTTTGCTAAATGCTGCGCTGTGGTAGGCGCCAAGCTCGGTTACGCGCGTGATATCGCCGCCATCAAGCGATACCTGATAGACATGGCTTTCAAGCGGTGTGTCTTTACGGCCTGAAAAGTACAGGCGATTGTTAGCAACATCGATTGCTTCAACGTCATCAACAACCCAGTTCCCTTTAGTTAATTGCTTAACTAATTTACCGTTATTATCGAACAAATAGAGATGTTTAAAACCATCGCGCTCAGACGCCCAAATGAATTGCCCTTTATCTTTCAAAAAATATAGGTCGTCGTGAAGGTTAACCCAGGTGTTGCTTGTTTCAGTCAACAAAACGGTTTGTTTATTGGCTGTTGTATCAAAAGCGCGAAGCTCTAGCGTTTGTTGATCACGTGTTTGCCACTGGTAAGTAAACGTTTTGCTATTAGGCATCCATTTACCGCGTGCAAAGTAAATGTCTTTGTTATCGCCTAAGTCTACCCACGTGCGCTTGCCCGAGGCGATATCTTGAATAGCTAGCTCAACTAATACATTCGGTGTACCTGCTTTAGGGTACTTTTGTTCAATCAGTTTAATATCGTCTGCGTATATTTCTGAACGCGTAATAACGTCGACAGGGCTTTCATCTACTTTGGTAAATGCAATATGCGTTTCGTCTGGCGACCACCAGTAGCCTGTCATGCGTCCCATTTCTTCTTGAGCAACGAATTCAGCCATACCGTATTTTATGTTGCCACCACCTTCTTTGGTAATAGCCATTTCTTCGCCCGACTCAATGTGCTTAATAAATAAGTTTTGGTCGCGAATAAATGAAATATAGTTGCCTTTAGGCGATAGCTTAATGTCGGTCTCAAATGCGTCAGTATCAAGCAGCTGTTTAGCGCCTTTTTCGCCTAACTTGTGATAAAACACGTCACCACCAAGAGGGAACAGAAGCGCTTTTCCATCGTCAGACCACTGATAGCTTACTATGCCGCTGCCAGACAAACGCATGCGTTCGCGGCGTGCTTTTTCTTCATCAGACAGTACTTCTTCACCGCTTTGTAAGTCGTTCGAGTCGAACAACATGCGGGTTTCACCGCTTTGAATGTGGTATTCCCACAAATCTAAACGTTCGTAGTCGGTTTGCTTACCTTTTAAAAACGTAACACGTTGGCCGTCAGGTGATACTTTCAAAGAACGAGGTGCGTTACCATCAAGCGATGGCGATGAGAAAATACGCTCAATAGTGAGCGTTTCAGCGTTTAAAGCAGTAGAGAGCATAGCGGCTCCAATTAAAAGGGCTTTTTTCATTTTTATCTGCATATTTGACTGTCGAAGGTTAGATTGTAGAGAAACGATATAATGATACAAGGTGTGAAGTATGAAAACCGCAATGGTGCTGGGAGCGACTGGTTTAGTGGGACGAACGCTTGTAAATGTACTTTTACAAGATAGGCGATACAGCGAAGTAACATGTTTAGTAAGAAAGCCGCTACCTGCGACAATGTTTAACGACCCTCATGGTCGCTTGAAGCCTGTCGTTATCGACTTCGATAACCTGCAAGACTATCAAGGCTATTTTAGCGTAGACCATGTTTACTGCTGCCTTGGCACTACTTTAAAAAAGGCAGGATCACAAAAAGCCTTCCGTCGAGTAGATTTTGAATACGTGCACGTTGCAGCGCAGCTAACAAGAGCGCAGCGAGCAGAAAGCTTCGTGTGGATATCGTCGGTGGGCGCCGATGCAAAAAGCAGTAATTTTTATCTTCGCGTAAAAGGCGAGCTCGAAAATGCCATTATGCGCATGCCGCAGCTACCGCACGCCTCAGCGGTAAGGCCTTCACTACTAATAGGTGAGCGTGATGAATCTCGTTTTCTTGAAGAAATAGCACAAAAAACGGCACCCGTTTGGCAGTCTTTAATGAAAGGGCCTTTGAAAAAGTATCGTCCCGTACATCCTATCGATGTAGCTAGAAACATGATGTCGCTGCAAAAGTGGTAAATTCGTGTAAAATGCCGCGCCAATTTCATCTATCGCGAGATTCAGTGCCTTTTCATGTTCCGCTGTAAGCAGTTTGTTATTGCTCAAGATAAATGCGCAATGAAAGTAAATACCGACAGTTTAATTTTAGGTAGCTGGGCGAAGTTGAATAACGCAACCACGGTGCTAGATGTTGGAACTGGAACAGGTATTCTAGCCCTGATGTTGGCACAGCGGACGTCTGATAACGTACTTATTGATGCTATTGATATTGATGTTAGCGCAGCACAGCAGGCACAAGAGAACGCTGTCAATTCGCCGTGGGCACACCGTATCAATGTATCCTGTTCTTCGCTGCAGTCACATACAGAAAAAAGCTATGATGTTGTTGTGTCTAATCCGCCGTATTTTGACGCTCCTCATGAGGGCTCAAACGCTTATAAAGCACAAAGCGTCCAGCGTGCAACGGCAAGGCAAACAAGTGCATTAACACCCCACGATTTGTTCAGTTACTGTCAAAGGCACTTGAAGAGCAATGGCTGGTTAAATTGTGTGTATCCGTATTCAATAAAAGCGCAAATAATTAATACCGCTTCAGAGTTTGGACTGTGCGCGGTACAAGCGATGGATGTTAGTCATGACGAGCAGCATGAGCCGTATTTGACTGCCTATCAATTTCAGCATGCACACACTGCAACGCCTTTGATTGTTGAAGACGCATTATTTATAAGAAACAAGGCTGGTGAATACAGCGCCGCGTATAAAGCTTTATGTAAACCCTTCTATTTGAAGTTCTAGAGAGTAAAACATTGACTATTGTTATTGCCGAAGCATTCGGCGCACTTGCCGTTATTTTAAATTTCATTGGCTACAGACAGACAAATGTAGATAAGTACCTTCTTATTTCTGCATTTGCCCTTGCTGCGTTGAGTGCACATTTTTTCATGCTAGATGCTATGGCTGCTGGGGTAGGCACACTCTTAGCTAGCTTGAGAAATTTCATAGCTATTAAAAATAGAAGCAATCTCATACTGTTCGTTTTTATTGCCGCTAATGTTGGGTTTTTGGCGTATGAATGGTTTGTGCTTGAGCACCATTGGATCATTTTAGTGGCCTATGCGTCTTCACTTATCTTCACCATCGGCTCAATAGTTATTCGCGATACCGACAAAATTAGAAAAGTGTTTTTGGTTGCAGAAACGCTTGGTCTAATTTACGCCATTTCAGTTGGTAGTATATTTGGTACTGTATTCAATGTGAGCAATTTAATCAGCATTTTAAGTAAGCTTTTTGCCAATAAGCGTTCACTAAATACTCATAAATGACAATTTTTAAACAGCGCCCAAAAGCCTTGTAAACGCATCAATTAAGCTGTAGCCCTTGCTTTCATTGGCTTATCCCAAAGTTCAATAGCGAAAGCAGTATGGAAGCGTATAATTCTGCATCACTAAGTATGATCTTAGCAATTTTTCCTAAGGAAGAGTCGAAGTATTCTCGAACGATGTGGTAGGAGAGTTTGCGCAGTGAAGACAGTTAACAATACACAGCAGTTATTCGGGTCTGAAGTATCATCGTCAAAAGGTGAGGCTCAGAGCCGCGGTTTATTTGAGAACGTCAAACCGCATTTGGTTGAAGAGCAAACATTGTTCGAAGCCGAACAGGTGTGGAAAAAGCGCCTCGGTATGCTTGTGGCTGCTGAAAATAATCTTATAAAAGTTATACGCTTACGTAAAATTACTGGTATATTTACCGTAGCAAGTATAGCAGTGTTTTTATTTTCCCTGTACGTAGCGCCTACAATGCCACCAATTGTGTTTTTCAGTTTAATCGCGTTAGCTGCATTTGGTTGTGCAACATATCCCGCTTGGTTTTTTGCGTCGAAAAGCAATAAAAAGCAGCGCGATGCAATTTCAAGACTGTTCTTTATGAGCAATCACGAAGTAGATGTAGCAGACGGCAAAGTCACGCTAATTAACAGGGCGAACTATTCGAGTGTAACGGAGATACACGTAATGGATCGCAAGCTTGGACAATTCGCAACCCCGTAGACATCATCGCACAACACAATACATTGTTGTTCTTCTTACAGCAGCGCTATTATTAGGGCTGCTTTTGCTTGCGCCCATGGATGCTTTTGGGCAACTCATTTCTTCTGTTGTAATACTCATCATAATTTCTTTGTGCAGCCGAGAGGCGAGGCACATGCAACAGCATCAGCACTTATTTAGAACCTTTGCACTGGTGTTGGCCATTGCATTAAGTTTTCGATACCTGCTTTGGCGAGGTATATATACGCTTACTTATTCAGATGTGTTGTCGATGGTAGCGGTGTGGCTGTTGTTTGGTGCAGAAATTTATGCGGGCATTACATCTGTACTGGGGGCAATTGTAAATGCATTTCCTCTTAGCAGGCCTTTACTAACGCTACAAGGAACAGACCCTGCCACATTACCTACTGTTGATGTAATGATTCCCAGCTACAATGAAGATGCAGATATCTTGGAAGTGACAATTCGTGCAGCTAAACTGCTTGATTATCCTAAGGATAAGCTGCGCGTTCATCTTCTTGATGATGGTGGTACCGACCAAAAAATAAATTCTACAAACCCGGTTGCAGCGGCCACGGCCAAACTCAGACGAGAAGAGCTCCAGCAGCTCTGCCAAAGGCTAGAAATACGTTATCACACAAGAGCTCGAAACGAATTTGCGAAAGCGGGTAACGTAAACAGTGCCATTCAAAACACTGACGGCGATTTAATTGTTATTTTAGATGCCGACCATGTTCCTACCTCAGATTTTCTAGACCGAACCGTGCCTTGGATGCTAAGGAATCAGAAAGTATTCTTGGTACAAACACCTCATTTTATGGCTAACCCTGACCCCGTTGAGCGCAACTATTTTTCTGCGTTTACCCGCATGCCGTCAGAAAATGACATGTTCTACGGTACCATTCAAAAAGGGTTAGATTATTGGGGGAGCTCTTTCTTCTGTGGCTCTGCAGCCTTGATGCGTCGTGCCCACCTAGATTTAGTGGGTGGTATATCTGGCGATTCTATCACAGAAGATGCTGAAACCGCCCTTGATTTACATAAGATGGGTTACGAGTCTGTTTATGTTGACCGCCCTATGGTAAGTGGTTTAGCGCCAGAAACGTTCGATGCTTTTATTCAGCAGCGCATGCGCTGGGCACAGGGCATGACCCAAATATTATTACTTAAAAAACCGTTCAAGGCTGAAGGCTTAAAATGGTATCAGCGGGTTGGTTACATGAGTTCTATCATGTTTTGGCTTTTTCCTTTCGCCCGCATTGTCTTTCTTCTAATGCCATTGGCCTACCTTGTTTTTGGGCTGCAGGTTTATCATGCATCCATGCTAGAAATCTTCGCGTTCACTATTCCCCATGTAATCGCCACGTACATGATTTCTACCATGCTGTTTGGACGAACGCGGTGGCCGTTAGTGTCCGAGCTTTATGAAATTCTACAGTGTGCTTTTACGCTCAACGCGCTTATAAAAGTGTTCTTAAAACCACGAGCGCCGTCTTTCGTGGTTACACCGAAAGGGGAAAGTCTAGACAAAACCTTTGTTTCACCGTTATCGGGCGTATTCTACTGGTTAACGTTGCTTATCACCTTTGCGTTGGGAACGGGCGTGTATAAATTTATTACCGAGCCACTAACCAGGGAACTTACCGTTGTGGTAATGCTTTGGAACGTGTTCAACCTTATATTGTTATTGTCGGTTATGAGTGTGCTGTTAGAACGTAAGCAAGTTCGCAGTCAATCGCGTTTGCCAGCCACAAACAGTGTAGTGCTTCGAACATCTGAAGATGAGGCCTGGGTGGGTGACTTGGTAGACTTGTCGCTTGGTGGCGCAAGGATGCGTATTAAAGGTGAAGGTGCCAGTATACCACGACATGTCACGCTTACCGCTTGGAGCCATGCGTTACAGCGCAACGTCCAACTTTCAGTTGAAGCACTGCATTTTGATGAAAAGTCACAGATCTTACGCGTGCGGTTTTCCTCGCAAAATGATGTAGAACAAGACGAGATTGTTGCATTCACCCTATGTGACAGCTTGAGATGGATGTCGTTTCAGCGCCGAAGAACCAGAGCAATATCTTATTGGTTTGGTGCTAAGCACGTGTTAAAAGTAGGGCTAAAGCCTGTGTTTTTGCATATTGCAGTGTTGTTGAGGAAATTCGCCGGAAAACTAAGGCTTCTGCCTGCGCCGGTAAAGGAAAAATAATGATAAAAACTTACCTTATGTTAATTGTGAGTTTGTTGGTGTCGTTTTCGGCATTAGCGCAGACCGAAACGTTTCGTTTGACCGATTTTTACAGCGGTGATGGCATAATTCGTCTTCAAGGAAAATCCGACGCTATTGATGTTCCTATTCCATTAAGTGCAGCGACACGCGTTAACTCGGCTAAGTTACGTATTGAAGTAACTAGCTCACAAGCTCTTATTAAAAAGCGTTCTCAGCTTTATATTCGATTTAATAACGCAACCATCGGACAAGTAGCATACGACCCAGACAGGCCTTCTTTAGTTTCGGAAATAAATATCCCTACAGCACTGTGGCGCCCTGGTTTTAACTCGTTAACCTTAGCGGTTAGTCAGCATTACGCTATGCAATGTGTTGATGGCAATGCGCCAGAGTTATGGAGCGAAGTTAACGTCTACAATTCTACGTTAACTCTAGATACCGCAGTAGGCGACAAGCCGTTTATGCTGGAGTCGTTAAGCCATTTCTTTAATCCAGGTATTGGCGGGCAACGTAAGGTAGCGCTTTATACTGCACTTGAACCAGACACCAGTATTTATCAGAAAACACTGCCTTTAGCAGCGCAAGCCCTTGCGCTTCGAAATCAGTACCAGCCACTACATGTAAAACATGCTGCGTTTGCCGATAACTATGAGTTACCCGATGTAAGTGAGCTGCTACGAGGTACATCGCTGAGTGATCGCGTTGGAAACAGTTTGGACAGAAGTAATGCAACTTCCAAAGCATTAAATGATGAATTTTGGAATGAAGACAACATAGCCAGGTTTGAAAGAAGTGCTTGGTATGTTACACCGCAAAAGCAGCAACCTATTCACGTATTAGTGGGAACCGTGGAAGAGTTGTCTCCAGTCCTTTCTGATGATTTAGTGAACGAAATTAAAGGAGCATTCCTTAAAACTCAGAACACACCGGCTTTTATCGTTAACAATACTGTGGTTACGCCAGCAAGCTTACGTTTGATTGTAAGTGGCACCACACAAGAAGAGGTTTACGAAGCAGCAAAAGCACTTTCTGTTATGGATGACGCAATAAACCCAATAACTCAGGTAACGGTTCTGTCACAAAGTGAAATGGATGCCAGCAAGCTGCAAAAACATAAAGTGTTAACGCCAGATAACACCTATACCTTTCAAGATTTTGGGGTTGCTACTGCACAGTTTAGAAATGAAGGGGACTTTAGAAAACGTGTGCCGCTGCGTTTACCTGCCGATTTTTATGTACCTGAAAATGCTAGCGTAAAATTATTACTCGATTTTGGCTATGGTGCCGGTTTTGGACCTGGCTCGGTAATGAACGTGAGCGTAAACGGTGAACTTGTTCATGGCTTAGCATTAAATAACATAAACGGTCAGTCGTTTAGAGACTATCAGCTCACTATTCCTGCGCGTTTTTTCAAAGGCGGAATTAACAATATTGATTTTGATGTCACCCAGCGTGCTCCGCTTGCGGGTGTTGAGTGTGACGACATTCCTGGTTCTCACTTAGTATTTCAATTAGACGATTCGTCAGCAATTAAATTACCGGATGCTGGTCACGTTGCCGTGCAGCCTAATTTGGCGCTGATGTCAGAAACAGCATATCCGTTTGCACGTTTTAAAAGTGCGCCTGCTTCAACGATTAATATTCCGACTGAAGCATTTCTAGACAGTGCGCTAACGTTATCCGCTAAACTGGCACAAGTGGCGCAGGTGCCACTATTGAATGTTGAGGTGGCGCTAGGTAACGAAATAAGCACTTCTACCTCGGCGTTTGTACTTGGTACTCCAGAGTCTTTAAGTAGTGTTGAGCAAGCAGAGTTCAGTACTGCTATTGAAGCCACAAAACGCTGGTCGTATCGTTTGCAGAACAACTTGTATAATCGTATTCGTAATTTTACTGAAGATAAATCATTCAAGGAAATGCGCATTGACGGGCATACCGTTCAACAAAGTGATTTAGGTGAGCAAGCGGTGCTAACCGCGCAGCGTCACCCAACGGCAACCAATAGCGATACGTTATTCATTGTTGCTGCGCAAACGCCTGATTTATTAGAGGCGCGTATATTGGACTTGGTAAGCTTGTCATTATGGGGGCAGTTAGGTGGTGATTTCTTTGCATGGAAAAACAGTCAAACGCCTTCTTTGGTTATGCAAGTAAGCGACAAGTTTGAAGTGGGCGAAGCCGACGATAAATGGCTACACCTTCGCCTATGGTTGTCAAATAACCCGTGGTATTGGCTATTTGGTTTTATTGCGTTGGTGGTCGTTGTTAGCGTAATTACTTATCTGTTATTAAAACGCAGAAATCAACAAGTTCAGGATTCATGGTAAACGCACGTTTAACAGGCCTATTTCTACTGGTAGTTTTGCTAGTGTCGTCTTGCTCTACACAAGATAACTTAGCTTTCGAGAAGCGTTTTGCCGCTTTTAAAGCGCTTTTTATTGAAGACGGTAGAGTAATTGATAGTGGCAACAACAATGTGTCGCACAGCGAAGGACAGGGCTATGGCATGCTTTTCGCTGTTGCTGCGTCTGACAAAGTTACCTTTGATGCGTTATGGCATTGGACAAAGCAAACGTTACAGCGAGACGACAATCTTTTTAGCTGGCGTTTTCGTCCGTGTGAATCCAATAACAAGCGCTGTATTGACGATCCAAATAATGCTTCTGACGGCGAGCTTCTTATTGCGTGGGCGTTACTGCGCGCATACGAGAAATGGGGCGATAGTTCCTATAAAAACGATGCAACTGCCATTGTTGCGGCAGTAGAAGAAAAGCTCATTGTCACACGTGGTACATACACTGTTTTATTGCCGGGGGAATTTGGTTTTACTGATGCCAATAGCGTACAGCTAAACTTGTCGTATTGGGTATTTCCTGCCATTTCGACAATAGCACAATACAGTAATAGCAAAGCCCAGTGGGAGTCGCTGTTTTCAAGTGGCATATCTTTACTTCAAGAAAGCCAATTTTCTTCCCATAAGCTACCCAGTGATTGGTTAAGGCTAGAAGAAGGCAACGTAGTATCTTTAAACAACGTACTGTCACCAGAATACGGGTTTAATGCAGTGCGCGTGCCGCTTCATTTAGCGTGGTCCGCATCGTTTATGAAGGATTCAGGACAAGCAGAACAATTACTTTCACCGTATTTTAAGTGGTGGGCGCAATCGACAGTACCCGCAACGCTTAATTTGAACACGGGTGAAAGCGCTAGCTATGGTCTTACTCCAGGCATGACAGCGATAAAAACAGCAGTAAATAGCATTGTGCATAATGAAGATGTGCAGCTTACCCATGACGAAGCTTGGCCCTCTTTCTCTCGTAAAACCGACTATTACTCTGCCAGCTTAACGATGCTGTCGATGTTAGCGGTAATGGACTCTCAATCGTGAAATCTTCTAAAAAATCGGTGTTAACATCGTTTCTGGTTCCTCCTCTTGTAGCAATACCTTTACTTGTGAACAAGGGAATTGCACAAACAACGACGACCTACCAAGAAAAAGAGTTGCCGGTGCTGCCAACGCTCGACCAGCAGCCCGATTTAACAGGCCTTTGGTATCACATTAATGAAAAACAGGTTTCACTAGCCAATGCTGAGTTCGAACGACTTCGTGCAGAGTACCCGGCTTGGCGAGCGCCGAAAGATGTTATTACCGAGCTAGATAGGATTAACGGCCGGCTTAAAGCGGCTGCATCTGCATTGGCAGATAGCCCCAAAAGTAGCAATATAGCACCACTGCCAGCTAAACCATTATCAAAACCAGAACCGCCAACGGCTGAATACCTTCTTGAGCAGTTTGCGCAGTTAAAACCTGCTGCACGCCAGAAAACATCTGAAAATAAATTAGCGCAGTTGGGCGACTTGGCAAATACCGTAGGGCGAAGCGACTTTCACCTTTTAATTGGCTGGACATCGGTTGATAAAGGGTTATTCAACCTAGCTGAACAGCAGTTTAATAATGCGTTGAGAACAACTAGTTTGCAGGTTGAACGTGAATCGGCTCAACAAGGTTTGCAGAGTATTACTACTACTAGAGTGCAGCAGGCGTTAGCCGCTAAAGATATTGCTCTGTTAAAGCAATACATCGGCGAAGGTCAAAAGCAGGAGCTTGAGCGAGAGCTAGAGCTAGAGCAAAAGAAAGCACTAGCACGTGAAATAGTATTAGGAAGCGCTTGGGAATACTTTGATGAAAAAGACTACACGTACGCTCACACATTGTTTTCATTGCTACAGCACCAAGAAGGTCAATATTTAAGCTTAACAGCTCAAAACCTTAACGATGAAGCCTTTGAACTTGCGTGTAGCATTAATACTGAAGTATTTCTTCGTCGCTGTGCCGATGGTTTGGCCGAGCGTCAGGCTGCTCATTACAGCCAAGGCGCGTTTCAAGACAGTGTTAACGCAGGCAAGCAGCTTCAACAAATTCGTCCACTTACGCTTGAAGAATATGCGCTTTTAGGGTGGGCCGCGCGTGAATACCAAGATGTAAACACCGCCACCGACGCGTTTTCATACGCACTGTCGAAAGACCCTGAAAATACGATTTATGCTAACGAATTAGTAAAACTACATTCGGGTAACGAAGATAAGCTTAGCAAGCTTGCGGCCGAGTTTTCTTCGGTTAAAGCAATACAACAGCAACAAATTACGCAAACAGCGTGGCCTAGAAAACAATTTCTTCTTGCCTACTTAAATGGTGACAGTAGGTCCACTACTGCGCAAACGAAAGACGCGCTTCAGGCTGTGTATGGTGTAAATACACGCTCTCGTAGCGGTCTAGTTGGGCTTGGACGTTTTGATGTGAATAGCCACTATATTGGCGTGGGCAGCGAATTTAATGACTGGCTCTGGCAAGTTACATTCGACTATAAACAATTTTATAGCGGTGCTCCTTTTGTTGGGGACTGGTTTGGCGACCAACAGCTGCCAGCTTTAAACAACACCACGTCTCGGCCTGACTTCAGCGGTATTACGGGGTTTGAAGATACCGGAATTCGTGCCGAAGCGAGCTATCAGCAAGAAGACTACAATTTTTACGTTAACCTTGAATACGGTATGTTTGACCAGCCGGTAGACACAGCGTTAACGGGGCAAGTGTCGTTAACAAAATTCCTTGATAAAACCACCTTAGCCGCAACAGCGTTTCGACTACCTAAACAAGACAGTTTACTAAGTAACACAGGCACATTTAATAATCGACATACCGACGCATGGGGCTATGTGCTTGAAGACGGTGTACGCGTGCTTGCTGCGCATGCCGTGGCGCCGAAGTGGTCCGTGGCAGGTACTGCGCAAGTAAGTCGATTAACGGGCGACAGAGTGATTGATAACAATGCTCTGGCTGTACGAATGGATGTAAGTTACGACTTAGCCTCACAAGTTTCACCAAAGCTCGATTATTGGCGCGTTGGCCCGTTTATTAGCTACAACGGCTACGACAACAACGTGAGTGGGTTTACCTATGGTAATGGCGGTTACTTTAGCCCTAGTATGTTCCTAAGCGTAGGCGCTTACTCTGAACTATTAACCCTTGAAGCGCAGCAGTGGCAAGTTAGGCTTCGCACAACGCTTGCAGTATCGCGTGTTGAACAAGACGACGATTTACGTTTTCCATTAAATGATTTTGCGTTAAACGATGAAGACCTTGTCACTACATTAGGCGAAGACAACAATACGGGGCTAAGCGGTAATATTATGGCCGAAGGCCAGTACAGGCTAAGCGATAATTGGATTGTAGCGGGTTATATGGGCAAGTCGTTTGCCGTAGAGTTTGAAGACTTTGAAGCAGGAATTCAAATTCGCTGGAGAGCGGGTAAAGGCAATGGCGTTACCAGCGATGAGTTAATTTTATCATCTCCACGCTTAAGTGGTTTCGCATTATAAAAAAGCGGGTTATTCATAATGAATAACCCGCTTTTTATTTAACAATTTAACTATTTAAGCTTTTAGCCGCAGTCTCTTCTTACAGTTTGTAGCTTAGCTTGCTTGCATTTTACTCATGCTCTGCTGCGTTTTATGCTTTCTTGCGACGTGCCATCATCAAGAACCCTGCGCCAAATAATAGCGCCCATGAGGCTGGTTCGCTTACATCAATCGCACCAAAGCGATAGTTGTTTATTTGCCCAGTTGGAGCTCTATAAGGGTTATTGTCTTCATCAAACAGCGTGACGTTTGGCGTAGTAAGGCTGCTTGCAATTACATTTCCATCTACGTGACCATTGTAAAAACTAAGCTCGGCGTAAGGAGCAAGTACGCTTCCTTTTACACCTACCGTGTGTATAGACAACGCATCTGCATCAACAAAGTTAAACAGTATATTGTTTGTGTATAGCCCATCGTGACGCTGATTTATGTTGTTGTCGTTATCACGGTATTGGCCGTTTTCTCTAAAATACTCATTCTCTTGAGTGAACGCGGTGTTAAAGAAGCCTGTGTTAAACAACTCAACCTGTTTACCGTACACATTAATAATGTTGTAGCTGGTGGTAGAAAAGTCGAAATGAATACCTTTATCTGCCGCGCTAAACCACTCAGTGTTTATCGAGTAAATATTTACATCGTCGGTGCCAGAAAACACAATAGTGTCTATTGTTTGAGTAGTTGCGTCAGTACAGTCAACTGCACCACATTTAAGTGTAGTTGTACCGTTAACGTCCATATTTGCGAACGCCGAGGACTGAGCCGTTACTTCATTGGCGATAGCAGCAAAATCAAGGTTATTCACATCTACCGTGTTTGTCGGATCGTGTGTTGCGTTATTGCCATTATTACCGTCTACAACTGTTAGCGTGGTGCCGTAAATTACTTCACCATCATCAAGGCCAGCGTTTTTGATACTTACAGCACCCTCAGCTTCAATGTCACCACTGTTAATACCAGCGTACTCAAGTGAAGCATCGCCTTTTGTGAAGATGCCGCCAGTTTCTACATTTCCGCCGTTTACAGAAACGTTACCTACTGCGTTAAGAGCGCCATCAAAAGACACCTGAGAGGCGGAAATCATGCCAGATACAGTTACTTGACCACCGTGAACTTGGCCGCGGATATAATCCATATCACCGCCAACATAAAGAGCACTGCTTGCTAGGTCGGGTTTTAATAAAAGGCCAACATCGAAATCTTCGACCATTAGATCGCCGCCAACGGCTAGTTTGCCTTCGACATCAGACTGATTGCCGGTATAGTCGTTGAAAATAAACGCGTTGTAATTGAACGCTTCGCTCAATTGAATAGGGGCAGCCGCCGCATAAGGTGCTGATAGCACTGCCATTGTTACAGCAGTATGTAAAACTAATTTTTTCATTGTTGGCTCCAGTGACATCCGAGTCTGGGAACCTTTTTTCAACATGGTTTTCCAGACACACCGAATACTACAATTTGAGCAAAAATCGTTCGATAGTACAATAGATACTTTGGTATAGGTTTAGATACGAAAAAAGCCACCCGAAGGTGGCTTTTTTAAGTTAATCAGAACGTTAGCTCTTTTTAACTAGTACCGATACTTTAGAAATACCCGCAACCTTAACTTGGTTCATTACTTCAACAACGGTACCGTGCTCTGTATCTTCATGAGCCTGGATTGCCGCTGAATCTGTATTGTTTTCAGCTAGGAACGTTTGCGTGTTTGCAACAACACGGCGGATATCTACTTCACGACCACCCATCATAATTGTGCCATCGGCATCAATGCGAATAGATAGCGCTTTTGAAGGCTGATCGTTTTTCGCTTGGTTATCTTCTGGGCGGTTTACATCCAAACCTTTTTCTTTCACGAACGAGGTCGTTACGATGAAGAAAATCAACATGATGAACACGATGTCCAACATGGGGGTCATATCAATCTGAGCCTCGTCTTCAGCCGAGGTATGCTTTTTTCTTTTCATCTCGTCTTCTTTTTTCTGTTACGTTCGAGCGCTTTAGTATACTGCTTGTTACAAAAATATACAGGCTTTTGTATAAAAACAGTGGGCTCGTTAACACTTGTTGCTGGAAAAATACTCAATTTCACAGAAATAAAACAACAAACTAGGTTTGTTTATGTGAAATAGCGACACCTAATTGGTAAAAATACAACATCAATGCCTGATTGAGTGTTGCTCGCAAATTACCATGAGGGTAAATACCAAGTCTAGCCTCCGTTGACTTTTTTGTGCCTTGCACAAGGAACGCATTTTTGATCTCGTGATCCTGAATGCAAGCCTCAAACGCACGGGCAGCCATCTCTTGTGGCATAGCATAATAATACATTTTTAGCGCGCGATCAGCCTCTACTGATCGCACAAAATACTCATTGGGCCTCTTTTGATCATTTAAAAACAGTAAGGAAAAGCAATCGCTTAATTTTTGATTCAAAGGATGATCGTTCATATTCGCGTTGTCTAGCCAGGCCTGAGTAGCAAAGCTACCGGGGGGCACATTGTCGAACATGCGTGGCGCAATGTAATGATCAAAAGCGTGAAACCATTCGTGCGCTAGCGCGCCAGCACCAGCGTTTTTCGCTAATGCTAGTTGTCTTTTGGCACTGTTGTAGTGTGCACTTGCATGTTTTTGACCGCCGCTGCCAAAAGCTAAAGACAGGGATCCGTTAAGAGACAGTACCTGTTCATTTACATTTAAAATAGCAACGAGATCGTAAAGTGCATCAAAAAAGAGATTCGCTGCGATCTGTTGCTCTTCAGCTGTAACCCAACGCCCTACTGTAATGGTGGCAAAGTTGAAGAGTTTTCTTATATCTTGAAACGATACATCTGCACCATCTCGGTGACTTGGGCCATTTCGATAGAACTGCTGATGAAGTCTGCCTTTGTTTTCCAACTTGTAGTGCCTTGAAGTAAACTATGCGCGCAAGTTATGCCATGGCCACAAGCAGCTGTTCGCACCAGGCTGAAATGCGTTCGTCAGTTTGATCGTATTGGTTCTCGTCATCAAGCGACAGACCAACAAACTGGCTTTTATCCTCAGTAAGGGCTTTTGATGCAGTGAACTCGTAACCTTGATTTGGCCAAAAGCCAACGATGTTACATCCAGAAGGCTTAATGGCATCAAACAGCATACCTAGCGCATCTTGAAACCAGTCAGCGTAACCTAGTTGATCGCCTAGACCAAAAAGCGCAACGGTTTTACCAGAAAGGTCCAATCCATGAACGTCTTCCCAGTGAGACTCCCAGTCTTCTTGTAATTCACCGAAGTCCCACGTCGATATGCCAAATATAATGATGTCGTATTCAGCTGTGCGGTTAAGGCTCACTTCTTTAATGTTGTGAAGGGCTACGATCTCTTCGTCAAACAGGCTGTTGAGTTGTGCTTGAATCTTTTCAGCTGCCATTTCCGTGTAACAGGTAGTTGACCCATAAAACAAGCCGATAGACAGCGCGCCATTACTCATTTACAAACCTCTTTTGCGTTAGTCGTCTTTTGATGACGGGAATTCTACCTCTTTACCGTTGTTCAACAAAGCCTTGCACTGTACTTCGCTGCCATTGTGTGAAATTTTTAATACACCAAGCGCACAGCCGTTGAATAATTCGCCATAACCTTCGCTTGGATGGCGCGGTTTCACCGACATATTTCTTCGCCTTGTAAAAAAGTTAAGCGGTGATTTAGAGCGGTACAATACTCTATTCATTCTATCCAGCCACTTTATCAGTTTATCTGGAAATGCATTTTTTAAACCGCTACATGTGAATTGGGTAATATGAGGGCTGTTGCGTCTAAACCGAAGTCTTACGTCGTAAACGAAGGAATAGTGCACATCGCCAGACAGAATAATAAACTCAGGCGGTGTTTTATAATGTCTAAAGATATTCAGCATAACGTTTGCTGTACCTTTATGTGCCATCCAGTTTTCAGCATCGACAGTAAGTGCTTTTCCAAAAAACGTGAACACTTTTTGGATAGCTTCTATAACTTTAACGCCATATATCGGTGCTGCTGATACAACGATTACGGCTTCTTTACCTATAATAGAATGTTGAAAGTCGCATAACGCTTCCCAATCCATCAACCCTGACGGCTTATTCATGTCCGATTCTGAACGCCATCGCTGGGTGCGTGTATCGAGTACTTCGATGGGCGGAGATGTTTCTAAACGATAATGCCATTGGTCAAAATCTAATAGCGCATCAATCATGCTGTCGTGCCCAGTAAGTTCACCTTGTTGGATACTTGATTGAAGTTGCTCGATAAGTGGTTTTACTTTCTCAGGCGCGTTACCCCAACCTTGGCATATTAAATAACCCAGTAAAGCATTACCTACCATGCGTTTTGAAAGTGGGTTGCCATAAACTTCTTGTTCCCATCCTCGGGTAAGGTTCCAATCATCTGTCACGTCGTGATCATCAAATATCATGTAGGTTGGTATGTGCGCGAGTGCGCGCCGTACCGCAGGAAGTTGTTTAACAAACCCCTCTATTGCAATGTGCTCTTTGTCGAACAAATCATGATATTTATTGGGCACGTGACCTTTATCTATTGATACGTGCGTCCACAGTGCATCTGACCAAGCCAGAATATACATGGCAAAAATTTCAGCACTTGAGATCAGATGGTTTTGCGCATTAACCGAGGTGAAAACTGGTTTTTTCTTAGCACCAAAAAACAGTGAAGATAACACGGTATTGGTGGCTATTTGGGGCAACAATTGTTCTCTTTGGTAAAAACCAAATTCATGTTCGGCCAGTTCGCTTGAATGTGGTACTACAGCACCTGTTAGCGCTTCATGAAAAAGTCCAAGTAGGTCGATGGTATTGTGAATGGCCTTCAGCATGGGGCCTGCAACATCATCGGCGTAAATTTGATCGCCTGTCATTAACAATAAATCAGGTGGAGTAGCATCATTTTGAAATGCGTTTTCGTGCAGTGTATCAACTTGCGCTAATGCATCGTCGTCGTGAAAATGTGGCTTTCTGCAAGACCCATGTAATATTGTTGTGGGCGATGAGGTGTAATGAAAATGCAGTGAAGTACAATTACTGTATAGCAATCGCTGTAAAGATGAATGCCAGCATTGCTGGTTGTCGCTGTTGGTAAAGTGAAGGTTGTACTGAATTCGTCTATTTTCAGGAAACGGGTTTTCACTGTTAAATGACAGTAAATGCACGAATGCGCGCTCACCCACTTGTACTGACTGGCAATCTGATGCGCCCGACAAAGCACTATCAGCCAAGTGCAAAGAGAGTGAAATATCATCACTAACACTACTTACAAGCCAAACGTAACATTTGTCAGCAGTAACTCGGCGGACTATTGGGCCTGCCACAACAACGGGAAGGGGCTGCATCACCTTTACGAATACCTCTTAGTCTGTCTGTAATAAAACCTAGGCGGCACAAAACACCTGCATACCTTACTCTTTTTTGTTTATAAACGGTATGCTGGATATAATCCGTTACAATTATGTAAGCCGTTTTATATGTAGGGCGTGGTCTACGTAAAATACTGACTAACTAAATTCTTTGTTTTCAAGACGAGTTCAATGCTCGCTTGTAAACCTACATGACTTTTTAAATTGATAATAAATTGATAACTCCCGAGGTATAGCGAATTCATGTTTAATAAAATTGTCTTTACTCTGTGTGCACTGTTATGCGTTTCTGCATGCAGTAAATCTGCAGAAACAGTGACCACACCAGAAAAAGAATTGCTTGCTACTACCACGGTCGGTGAATGGATTGTTGATGCTGAAGGTAACGTCATGTTTGACCCTCAAACGTCAGGGCTGGTTTTACTTGATGGCATGTTGACTACTATCGCCGACGCCAGTGCTGAATCATCTCAGCAACTCAAGCTGCATATGATAAATCCATCAGATTCACGTTTGGTAAGTTCAACACCGCGTTTTCACTTTGCATCATCGGTAAGAAGAAGTTGTTTTTACAACTATTTAAACGACCAGCCTGACTTAGAAGCACTGGCTGTAGACCCACGCAACCCTGATGTTATCTATACGGTAACCGAAGATGCCACTCGCACGGGCGCTTTGAGCACGCGCTGCGAAGCTAAATTTGCAGAAACGGGGTCGACTGACTACCCAACGTTACTTGTTAAGCTTACACGTCTTGGTGATGGTCGTGTTGAGGTAAGCAATGTTCGCCCTTTGCAATTTTCTTCATCTCTTGAAGTAGGTAATTTTCCAAACGATGGCATAGAAGGTCTTACCATGGACAAAGACGGCACGCTGTACCTTGGTTTAGAAAAAGACAAAGCCGGTCAGCCACGTATTTTTACCTTAAATATCGATGACAACTTCTGGTCTACCGGCGATTTTGCCCCTGTGAAAGAGCCTAATTTAAAATTGCCAACATTCAGCGCTGGCAACCATCCTATTAACGGGTTGGCACTTTACAGTGATAGCGCACAAGGCACCTTTATTATCGCAGCAGCGCGCAATGATAATGAACTGTGGATTATTGACATCAGCGGTGAAAAAGACACAAAACGCATTCCTGTCACTTTTAAGGTGAATGGAGGCGAGGCGTGTGGACAATATTTAATGGATAACGCGTCTATGGAAGGCTTAATTGTTGAAGGCGATACGCTATGGATTATTAACGATCCATGGGAAAAGAATTATATGAAAAACGCCATTTGCGAAGCTGATACTAAACGCTACGAAGACTTAGCACCTTTATTGTTTCCCGTTACCATCAACAGTAAGTGGTTTGAATAACGTGCTTAACAGCATTTTTAGGTTTGGTTAAGTGAATCAGAAAAAACTAAAAAGGGTTGCTCGAGGCAACCCTTTTTTATGCTTATTTGAATTGTGCTAGGCATCGCTTCGAAGACGCGATGCGAATGTCTTTTTGAACTTCGCCAACTTTGGCGCCACAACCATTGCGCAGTATTGGTTCTGCGGATTATTTTTAAAATAGTCTTGATGATAATCTTCAGCGTCATAGTAGTTGTTTATTTCGACAACTTCGGTAACAACAGGATCTGGCCAAATCTCTTCTTCGGTAATTTCGGCAATAATTTTCTCAGCTTCAGCTTTTTGGGCATCATTGTGATAAAAAACGGCACTACGATATTGTGTACCCACATCGTTACCCTGACGATTAAGCTGGGTTGGGTTGTGCAGTGCAAAGAAAATTTCTAGTACCTCGCGATAAGAAAGGCTGTCTGCATCGAAGGTTACTTGCACAACCTCCGCATGGCCTGTGTTGCCGCTGCATACTTCTTCGTAGGTTGGATCAACTTTGTCTCCACCTGCGTAACCTGAAATCGCTTTTTCAACGCCATCAACGCTATTAAAAGCCGATTCAATACACCAAAAGCATCCACCCGCAAGCGTTGCTACTTGTAAATTTGCCATGTTAAAACCTCGCTAACTATATGGCTGTAGTGTGGGTGTGGGTGAGCTACAACTCAAGTCATCCAACCTAGTTTTTTTAGCGTATAAATGCATAACAAATTCACAAATGTAGTGGTAATTACCTATAGCTATTCATGCGCGGCGCAAATAAGTTCGAAGATTCGTCATTATTATAAAGCGCTAAACTATATGAATCGTACGTCGGTAACCTCATTCAGGAGTAGTTTTTTGATCATTTTTTATGACGGTTATTGTCCGTTGTGCATGGCAGAGATGAATCACCTGCGCAAGCGAGATAAACATCAGCGCCTTAAATTGGTTGATATACAAGACCCAGACTTTAGTGTTCAGTATCCCACGTTAGATTGGCATGCTTTGAATGCCCGGATACACGCCTTACGTGACGATGGTACGTTAATAACTGGCCTAGATGTAACCCACGAAGCTTGGAAAGCAGTTGGCATGGGATGGGTTTATGCTCCACTGCGTTGGCCCGTTATTCGCCTTTTCGCAGACATGTTTTACAACGTTTTTGCGAAGCACCGATATACCATCTCATTTTTACTGACAGGTAAAAAACGCACTTGCGACCGCTGTATTCCAGGAGAACCCAATGGCAAATAATACACTTATCGTTGGTGCAAGTGGCGGAATAGGTCAAGCACTTGTAAAACAGTACGCACAAAACAGTGATCATGTTTACGCGGTTACCCGTGCGACCAAAATTGATTCGGACATGCCAAATAACGTCTCGCTTCATTCCATGAAGTCGCAAAACGACGCTGCTATCTCTGAATTTCTAAAAGGTTTAAAAAGTGAAGGAATTGCGCTTTCCACCGTTGTCATCACCACAGGCTTTTTACATAACGACGATGCAGGTATCCACCCTGAAAAGCGTTTAGAAGATATCTCTGAAGATGCAATGGCACAATACTTTGCTGTTAATACTATTATTCCTTCACTATGGGTCAAGCAGCTTGTAAACGTAATGAATAAGCACAACGCTACGGTTATTTGTTTAAGTGCTAGGGTGGGGAGTATTTCCGATAATGGCCTTGGTGGCTGGTATGGCTATCGCGCGTCAAAAGCTGCGCTTAACATGATGATGAAAACGGCGTCGGTTGAATATAAGCGTAGATTGAAAGATACAATGCTAGTGTGTTATCACCCTGGTACGGTTGATACGTCGTTGTCGAAGCCGTTTCAAAAAAATGTGGCCGCAAAAAAGCTATTTACCCCCGACTTTACGGCAAGTCAGCTAATCACCCATGTTGCATCACTAGATAGAGAGCAAGTTTGTCATTTTATAGACTGGAATGGCGAAGTGGTAACCTGGTGATACGGTCCGACCACATTTCTGTCGGCTCAACATCAAGACTTTTTATTTGACTGCTGTTACCATGCTATTTTTGGGAATGGTGCAGCGTATTGATATGCCTGAAGAGGTTGCAATACAACGCGTTGACGCCAAAGTGAGTCATTTCATGTAACGCCATCCCGATAATTAATAACAATAACTCAACAAGAGGAAGGGATATGAGCGGGGCCAGAGAACAGTTCGGATCGCGCATAGGATTTATTTTAGCTGCAGCAGGTTCTGCAGTGGGGATTGGTAACCTAGTAGGTTTCCCTGTAGGTGCTGCGAAAAATGGCGGCGGTGCATTCTTATTGATGTACGCCATTTTCGTTTTCGCTATTTGTTTGCCTGTAATGCTTGCCGAAATGTCAGTGGGCAGACATGCGAAGAAAGACCCACTTGGTGCTTACAGCGCTATTAGTAACGAAAGTCCTAAATGGAAACTAGCAGGTTGGTTGGCTATAGCCACACCTTTTATGATTGCCGTGTTTTACATGGTTATCACAGTGTGGATTTTTGGTTACCTGTTCGAAGCTGTTAGCGGTAATTTAGATAAGCTTGCCAACCCAGATACCTTCGGCATTTTTATCAACTCGCCCTCAATATTTGCGTATATGGCAGTGGTAGTTGGTGTGGTGTACCTAATACTACAAGGTGGTGTTAAAGAGGGTATTGAAAAAGCCGCTAAACTGCTGATGCCTGCCTTGTTCGTTATGTTACTTGGCTTGGTCATCTTTGTTCTAACCCGAGAAAACGCTATGGCTGGTGTTGAGTTTTACATTGTACCTGACTTCTCCAAGCTTACTGCCTCGGTAGTTAACGGCGCGCTAGCACAGGCTTTTTTCTCGCTATCATTAGGTATGGGTATTTTAATTACCTACGGAAGCTATATTGATAAACGCGCAGACGTGCCGACTTCAGCAAAGCTAGTTGCACTAACTGATACTGCAGTAGCGTTTACCGCTGGCCTTATGATTTTGCCTGCTATTTTCTCGTTTAATCCCGAGATAAATCCAGACGAGTTAAGCGAGTCGTCGGTGGGCATGATATTCACTTACCTGCCAAATATCTTCTTAGCGCTTCAAGATTCAATTGGCTATTTAGGTGCATCTTTTGTTGCTAGCCTTTTCTTCTTATTAGTGTTCTTCGCCGCTATTACTTCTTTGGTTTCTATCTTTGAAGTACCTGTTGCAGCACTTATGGATGAGAAAGGCGTTAGTCGTAAATGGGCATTGGCGTCACTGGGTAGCATCATGATCGTGCTAGCAATTTTAAGTGCGCTATCGTTCGGTAAAGTAGAGTTCCTTACACAGTTTATGCATTATGCAGGTGTTGATAAGTCGCTGTTTGACGTGATTATCGACGTATTTTACGAGACTATTTTGCCACTTAATGGCTTACTTATTTGTATCTTTGTAATTTATCGCTGGAAGAGTGCTAACTTTAATGCCTCATTGGAAGAAGGCAGTGATGGTTACAAAGGCAGCTTGTTTGAAAAGTATGTGGATGTTTCATTGAAAACATTTATACCGCTAATTCTGCTGGTTATTTTTGTTAATACTGTTGCGGTTAAATATTTCGGTTTTAGTGTGTTCGGCTAAGCTTTTAGCATCCCAGTACGCACAAGACTAAGTAAATAAAAAGGCGGTAGCATCAACATGCGCTACCGCCTTTTTTGAACAATCAATTTTGATTAATCCAAAAATCGAACAGTTGACTACATTACGTTAGTACATATCGTAAGGGTCTGCGTAAGTCGGCGATATGCCTACTTCCTTCCAGCTTTTCTCAGCATTTATCACCTTTCCGCAAGGCGCTAATTCTGTATCACTGAACGTAGGCTCGGGAATGTTAAACGCCTGTGCTGCTTTAACGTAGTAGTCTCCGCGTTTAGGATGTGCAGAACTGCAAAGTTGAAACACCTTGTTCGATAACGGTTTTGTGATAATAACCTTGAGTGCCTCAACCACATCGAGAATGTGTACCAAATTTACTCTCTTATTTCCGGCACTGATATCTCGTCCGCTGAGCGATTTTGCGGGGTGGCGGTCTGGACCCACTAAACCGGCTAAGCGCACAATTGACACCTTAACTTTTTCGCTTAGCGTTAATAAACGGTTTTCTATTGTCACATGGGCATGAGCCGATGCCGTCTCAGGTACTGTAGGCGAATTTTCAGTTATTATATCGCTGGCTCTATTGCTAGTTGCATCGCCGTATACTGACGTTGTGCTGATAAATACAATGTGCGATACGTTCGCAGCAATAGCATCATCGATGAGCGACAGCATGTTCTTTGTGAAAGTTTCAAGGTTATTGCTTCTGCGACCTGGAGGTATGTTAATAACGAATGTGGCACCGCTTAAATGTTTTGTGAGCACGCTAGTAGGGTCGCCTAAAGTAAACTGAACACCCTCAATACCTTGTGCTTTAATTGCACCTACCTTTTCTTCACTTCTGGAAGTGGCAACCAAGCTATATTCATCCTTAACGCTGGCGGCTAAATAGCCTGCTAACCACCCGTAACCGCTAATTACTAATTTATTCGGCACTCTCTTCTCTCCAAAAAAGCATTTTCGTTCAAAAAGCGTATAGCCGCTTAAGACGTATAGTCGTTTAAAACACAATTGTGCCTAAGCATAACCTAACTAATACCTTGTTGCTGCAATGAATGTACGCACAAAAAAGCCGAGTTGTTTTACCAACTCGGCTTGTCCATTTTCTGCTTTCGCTTTAACCTGTCCGCTTCCTTGGAATAAGCCGTGGTGAAAGCCTTATTTTCAGACCTTTACCACAGTAAGCGTTAAGCATTCTTACATGCGCATTTCACCGTGACTTTCCATATCTAACAAGTTCAAATCATCTAGACCTGAAATTGTTGCCTGCATTTGGCCTTCGGCGTAATCAGCTTTTTGTAGCACTTCACAAAGCGCGTCAGCTTTTTCTTCAAGTGCTGCTGCTTGAGACTCTAGACGAAACTCCAAGTCTTCGCCCCACGTCTCCATGCGCTGTTCAAATTCTGACATATCACCACCTTCCCACAGCATTTGAGTACCCAGTGCTATAAGAATGCGACCCATAGATTCGCTTACTAGCGACTCTAACTCTGCTTCAAACTCTTGCTCCCAGCTTTCATCAAACCAGCCTGGTTCTTCAAACTCAGTCGAGTCGACACGAAGGTTGCCGGCATCGTCATAGAAAGAAGTTGATAACTTAGTTTCTAATGAGGTAAACAGTGCTTGGAAATCATCGTCCATGGTGTTGTCGCCAAGCAGTTCGGTAAATACTTCGCTTACTGCCACGTTGGCAATTTTTAAACCTTCACTTGCGATAGTAAGTGTCATTGGAATTGCCATATCGATACTGTCGTAGTATTCGGTTACCCAGCGCTGCTGTTCGCTATCTAGCGCTACGTCTTTGCCGTTTAGCGTTAGGTTATAGTACTGGTCAATTTTCACTACGTTGCCGCTGTCCATTTTAACGGTTAGGTCGCCTTGGTAATATTGAATGTGACCATCAAGCTCTACATCACAGCTGTTGTTCTGAAAGTGTGTATCGTGGGCCATTGCTTGGCCACTAAGTAAAGCACTTGCTACTGCAGCTGAAACCAATAATTTGTTCGACATTGTTATTTCCTTAATCAAAATTGACGAAGCAACGCTTTCTTGAACCACATCACACCGCGGGTGGCAATGGAGCGTGTTGATAGGTTTGATTTTGCAATGCGCTTGCCATTATTTATTATTCAATAAAATCAATGGTTTGCGATTTTTTCTGCGACTGTTTAATTTAAGGTTTATTCAATACTTAGCGAAAAAAGTGATTTAGTAGCAAATTTGACCAAGATCAATTTTGATGAATTTGTGGCGATTTCTGGCTAATTAAACTAAACCCAAGCATGTTCAAAACATTTTTATTGGTGCATAATACCGCCAATTATTTTTAGGGGTACCACAATGGCTGATTGGATTAATGCAATTATGTTTGGTGTTGCGCTAATTGCCTTTACTCTGGGGCTAAGCAGCATCGTTATGGGCTTAATGACTGCGAAAGCAGGTGCAGAAGGCATGCAAGAGAAAATTGAATACGGTTTCTTTGGTGTTACCGGTTTGATCGTGTGTATGCTTATGGCCTATGCCTTGGCGTAACTTTTGTCTTAATACATAACTTACGTCAAAAAAACCGGCTTTTAAGCCGGTTTTTTTTATGTCTCAATGTCTGTTCAAAACAAAGTGCGGTGTAATGTAACTAATCCGCGTCAGCGCTTTGTTCACTGTCACCTTTAAGCTTGTTTTCATTATGACTCGCGCGCTCTTCTTTAAGATACTGCTCACGCTGAGCTAACAGCGATAGGTGGCCGTCTCTTTGGTAAGCCCTTAGCTCAAACGATGCAAGCATAGCCATCACGTGATCAAATACATCAGCCTGTATTTTCTCGTACTTTACCCACGCTTTTTCAGCACTAAAGCAGTAAATTTCCAGTGGCAGCCCAAGTTCATTCGGCGGAAGTTGACGTACCATTAACGTAAGGTCCTGATTAATATTGGGGTGCTTACGAAGATAGGCCTCAAGATAGGCTCTAAAGGTACCAATATTGGTTAACCGTCTGCTGTTTAGCAAATCTGACTCATCAATAGACATATCGCGGTGATAGTCGCGAAGCTCTGTTTTCTTCTTTTCAATATAGTCATTAATGAAGCGAATACCCGACAAGCGTTCTAGCATATTGTTGTCGCAAAGCTTAATAGAATGTATATCGATATACACTGCACGTTTAATTCTTCGCCCGCCTGACTCCTGCATGCCACGCCAGTTCTTTACTGCTTCTGTGGTTAAACTATAAGTCGGCAGGGTTGAAATAGTATTATCCCAGTTTTGTACTTTAACGTTGGTTAAACCTATTTCCAGAATTTCGCCGTCTACTTCGTACTTGGGCATCGAAATCCAGTCACCGGTGTTAAACATTCGGTTCGCAGCAATTTGAATACCGGCAACAAAACCTAAAATTGTGTCTCTGAAAATAAGCAGCAATACAGCAGCTATTGCGGTTAAGCCTGATAAAAGCAATAAAGGACTTTTGCCCACAATAAGCGAGATGCTAAGTAAAATAGCAACGATGGCAAAGGCAAGTTTAGAAACTTGAATAAAGCCAGTGATAGGAGCACGACGCGCCAGTGCCGAAGCGTTGTACACATCTTCTATCGTACTTAGTAATGCATATACTGCAAGAACACCGCTATATAGCATATAAAGTTGTGCGCTTTTTATAATGGCGCCGTGCATCACGGCTTCATCTTCTATCAGCACAGGTGTAGCAATATAGATAAACAGAGCAGGGAAGAGGTGCATTAAACGCCTAAAGAAACCGTGTTCTTGTAGGGCGTTATCCCAACGGTTGTTAGACTTATATACCCAGTTAGCAATTTGAGGGCGTATTAATAGCCTAGCAATAATGTAAATGAACGCTGATACAACAAGTATTGTACTTAACGCTAATACATTAAAAAGCGGGTCTTCCGTGGTTAAGTTTGGAAAGAGATCTTTAACGTAATGAACAAAGGTATCGCGTATAGAAGAGCTCATCTCCATAGTTTATGACTCCAATAAATTCTTAATGCGGTTGTCTTTGTTTTTCCACAATCCGTTGAGCCAATTCTGAAAATACACGCGAAACTCTGACTCGGTTTTAGCGGATTCCTGTTGTAGTTCTGGCACTGGCGTAACGTTCACGTCTATTACGATTTTTGTCATACGCCCACTAAGCATGGCCATCATTGGGTGGCGTTTGTTTTCAGGATATAACAAAGAAATATCAAGCACATTTGTAAATAACTCGCCCATTGCGGCAAGCGTAAAAGATACGCCACCAGCCTTTGGCGGCAATAGATTCGTATAAGGGCTTTGCTTTTCTATGTGCTTATCTGTAGTGAAGCGGGTGCCTTCAACAAAGTTAATCACGGTTGTTGGTACCGTTCTAAACTTCTCACAATAGGCTTTTGTGGTTTCTAAGTCTTTACCTTTTTTCTCTGGGTATTTTTCAAGATAAGCCTTGGTGTAGCGATGCATAAAGGGCATATCAAGCGCCCACGCACCTAACCCAACGAAAGGAAGCCAAATTAACTCCTTTTTTAAGAAAAACTTAGGGGCAGGAATACGATGGGTGGCAAACTCAATTAATAGAATAATATCTAGGTAGCTTAGGTGATTGGCAATAATTAAATACCAGCGGTCTTTAGCTAATTCGCCGTGAACAGCACACTCAATATCTACGCTGTTAAACAGTCGAATAAGTAGCACGCTGATGCGCCCGAAGCTAAACATTAGGGCATGCATTACGCTATTCCAAGCAGTCCTAATGCGACCGTTAGGCAGCAGTAATTTTACCAGGCCAAGTAAAATAATAAGCCCACCCCACAGCGCTAAATTAGCAATTTGAAGGGTAGTGTGAATAACGAAAATAAATGGAGCCAGTACTGCACGGATCATAATGGTTTCTGAGTTGCGTTGAGAGAGTCTAATAAATTGTCTTTTGCTTGCCAGCGTTCATTAAGCCACGCTTGAAAGCGTTCACGAACTTGAGGGTCGTCAAAATATTTATCGCTAAAAATGCCATTCTCAATAATATCTTTAATGGGCATAACATCAATGTTTACTCGAATATTTCGCACCTTACCGCTTACGAAATCCCAAAACGACGGAACGCCTTGTGGGTAGTCAATGGTGACATCAATGAGTTTATGCAGGTGGTCGCCCATTGCCGAAAGTACAAATGCAACACCACCAGCCTTAGGCTTTAAAAGATGCTCAAAAGGCGACGCTTGCTTGGCATGCTTACCTGCGGTAAAGCGGGTTCCCTCTACAAAGTTCATAATACTTACAGGCTTTGTACGAAATTTTTCACACGCTTGGCGCGTGGTTTCCATATCTTTACCTTTCAGATGAGGATGTTTTGCTAGGAATGCTTTTGAGTACCTGCGCATAAATGGAAAGTCGAGTGCCCACCACGCTAGGCCAAGAATGGGCACATAAATAAGCTCTTTTTTGAGGAAAAATTTTAAAAAGGGAATTTTGCGATTAAATACGCGCTGAAGTACAAGAATATCAACCCACGACTGGTGGTTTGCTATTACTAGGTACCAATCATCACGGGTTAACTTTTCCAGGCCATTTACTTGCCACGACGTGCGGCCGCTAATTCGTTGGTTTAAATTGTTAACGCTAATCCATGCGGTGGCACACGCATCTAACAAATAAGATATAAAACGTCGCCATGGTGCGATAGGAATGAGTTTAAATACTGCCAGAATAAAGATGGGGGTAGACCACAACACAGTATTGAAAAAATATACGATGACAGAAATAGTGCCCACAATATGATGCAGCAAAGCGTTTACCATTGTACTTACCTCAAAAATTAGGCACTTAGTGTAAACGAACTTGATCTAAAATCCGATAGAGCCTTTACTGAATCACCAATAAAGATGTAAATAATTAAAGATAAGGAGTTGGAATGAAGCTAGTTGGCGAAAATAAAGTATTTGGTGGTAGACACCTTCGCTATACGCACTCGTCTGAAACAACGCATTGCGAGATGACATTTGCACTGTTTCTTCCCCCTTTCGCGTCGGCAGAAAAGCCTGTGCCTGTTCTGTATTGGTTATCTGGACTAACGTGTACCGACCAAAACTTTATGCAAAAAGCAGGGGCTATGAAATTGGCTGCCGAGCTTGGCATGGCCATTGTTGCACCTGATACCTCGCCGAGAGGTGATGACGTACCCGATGACGAAAACGGTGCTTACGATTTTGGGCATGGGGCAGGGTTTTACGTTGATGCAACGCAAGCGCCGTGGGATAAGCATTACAAGATGTACAGCTATATCACACAAGAACTTCCTGCTTTAATTGAACGCGAGTTTCCAGTTACCAAAGAAAAAGCCATCAGCGGCCATTCCATGGGCGGTCATGGTGCGCTAGTTATTGGAATGCGAAACCCTAATAAATATGTTTCTGTATCGGCGTTTAGCCCTATTGCGAACCCTAGCGATTGCCCGTGGGGCAAGAAAGCACTTAGTCGATATTTGGGGGAAGATAAAACCGCGTGGGAAGACTACGATGCATCCCTATTGCTTGCGAGTAAAGCGCACTATATTCCTATGTTGGTAGAACAAGGCACAAAAGACGAATTTCTACAGGACCAGTTAAAGCCGCAATCTCTGGTGCATGCTGCGCAACGTTCTGAAACGCAGCTTACGTTGAACATGCATGAAGGCTACGATCATAGTTATTACTTCATTGCTTCTTTTATAGAAGAGCACCTTGAGTTCCACGCAGGACACATGGGTCTTATCTAGCGTTTTATTTCATTATTTCTTTAAAAGCCGAGGCAATGTCCTCGGTTTTTTTATTGTTGCAGCAAGTAAAATTGGTCAAGTTTCATAGTGCTATATGCTTACTCATTGAAATCTAAACCTGCCTTATTGTTTTTTTATTGAACATAGGTACTATACGCCGCTCGCAAACGCATGCCCTGCGTTGCCTGTGTTAATACCAAGTAAGTTGAGGTTGTTAGAACGTGCCTATCACTGAGTTAAATCGTAAATTTTCTGTCGCTCCAATGCTGGATTGGACAGATCGCCATTGCCGCTATTTTTTACGTTTAATATCAAAGCATACGCTGCTGTATACCGAAATGGTTACCACAGGCGCCATTATTTACGGAAAAGGCGATTATTTGGGCTTTAATACAGAAGAGCATCCCGTTGCTGTTCAGTTAGGCGGTAGCGATCCTGCTGATATGGCAAGATGCGCCGTGCTATCGCAAGAGCGAGGCTATGACGAAGTTAACATAAATGTCGGTTGTCCAAGCGACAGAGTAAAAAACGGTAGCTTCGGCGCATGTTTAATGGCCCAGCCAGAAGTTGTGGCAAACTGCGTTAAAGCGATGCAGGCAGAAGTAGATATCCCTGTTACCGTCAAGTGTCGTATTGGTATTGATGACATGGATGAAGACGAGGATTTTTCACGCTTTATCAATATAGTGGCAGATGCAGGGTGCGACACTTTTATCGTGCATGCACGCAAAGCATGGCTTCAAGGTTTAAGCCCAAAAGAGAACCGAGAAATACCACCGCTTAACTACCCACGAGTGCACCGATTAAAAGAAACAAGACCAGAGCTTTCAATTAGCATTAACGGTGGTATTAAAACTCTTGAAGATACCCAAGCACAACTTGCTTTAGTTGATGGTGTAATGATGGGACGTGAAGTGTACTCTAATCCATATATCATGGCTTCAGTTGATAAAGATATTTTTGGCGACACTTCAGCAACACCAGCGTCTAGAAGATGGTTAGTAGAACAAATGCAGGCATACATTGAGCGCCAAGAAGATCCTTACTTTAAGCCGTGGCATGCTGCGCGTCACATGCTCGGTTTATTTCAAGGCCAAGCGGGTGGTAGAATTTGGCGTCGTTACCTAAGCCAAAATGGTACAGGTAAGAGCCCAGATCCAAACCTGTTAATGAATGCTTTGGATGCGGTTGAAAAGGCACAACGAGAAGTTGAACAGTACAATGGTCAAAAAGACTAATACTTTAGTATTTTTGACTAAAGTTTAATATTTGTACAAAAGGCATTTAGCAATAACTCGCTTGTGTGAATATTGAATTTTTAAATAAATTCAGTGCGTTACAATTAATTTATGATCTTGGCACACCTCTAGCAATCCCTTAAGTATCGCAACGACAGCGTGTTGTTGCACTGACTACTTTCGAGGGAAACTATGAAAACTTCACTAATTGCAGCGACTTTACTTTCAGCAAGCATGATAAGCGGCGCAGCTAGCGCGCAAGAGTCAGTGCTTCAGTCTTTTTTAACAAACATGGTAAACACCGCCGTTTCAACAACAGCCAATGAAATTCGAATGGATGTATACCAATCTGTAGCGAATGCTGCTTATCATTTCGAGCTAGATGCCAATGATGCCAAAGGAACTGGAAGCGTAAGTGTTACCGATTTAGCTGCCACAGAAAAATCGAGTGACAGCACTGAAGAAGATGCTGACTAGCACTTAGTAGACAATTTTAGATATTACTAAAAAGCGCCATAAGGCGCTTTTTTTGTGCGTATTTTCCAGGCATTAAAAATCCAAATGTAGGTGTTGGTCAAATTCACAAATTAGTGTGGTTAATTTAACCACTATCTTGTTTTAAACACGCTACGCGGTTTGGTGTTTTTTCTTTTAATTCTTTAAAAAATCAATTAAATCAGTGTTTTGCGTTTTTGGCACGTACATTGAAATACCTTTTATGTAATCAACATGGGAAACCCAGCGATACAAACTTGTGTGATACAGGGCTGGTAACCGAACTACATTCTTAACGGAGAAATAATCATGGGTATGTTTTCGCGCATTAACGATATTGTTCAAGCCAACATCAACGCTATGTTAGATAAAGCCGAAGATCCGGAAAAAATCATTCGTCTGATCATTCAAGAAATGGAAGAAACACTAGTTGAAGTTCGTACCGACGCAGCTCGTTATATTGCACAACAAAAAACGTTGGCACGCCAAATTGATGCAACGTCGAAACACATCAACGGATGGCAGGACAAAGCGCAACTAGCAATGGACAACGACAAAGAGTCACTTGCAAAAGCGGCGCTAATTGAAAGGCAAAAATATGTAGCAAAGCTTACTTCACTAGAAGAACAGCAAGCGCATTTAACGGAAAGTATCGAAAAAATTCAGGCTGATACAGGCCGCTTGAATAGCAAGTTAGCTGAAGCCAAAGCTAAGCAAAAAACATTGGTACAGCGTAAAAATTCGGCGCAGACACGCCTTAAAGTTAAGCAGGCTGACCATGAGAGCAAAATTGATGATGCCATGATGCGGTTTGAAAACTACGAGCAGCGTATTGATTACCTAGAAGCGCAAGTAGATGCATACGACCTTACAAAGTCAGACGATGCTACTTCACTTCAAGCACAGTTCGATGCAATGGAAGCTGACGAGGTTATTGAAAAAGAGCTTGAAGCGCTTAAGAAGAAAAAGGTCGCCTAAGCGACCTTAACCTTCACAAAGTTCATTCATTACATACGTAAATCGCATACAGCAAAGTACATACATTTGGAGAGACATAAAATGAAAATGCCAACACAAAAACGACTATATAGAGATTTAGATTCAGGTGTTATTTCGGGTGTTTGTGCAGGTGTTGCACGTTACTTTGATATTGACGCGGTTTGGGTAAGAGCAGCGGCTATTGTGAGTTTGTTTATTGCTACACCTATTACGCTTGTTGCTTACATCGCGGCCGTTATCCTTCTACCGAGGATGGTGTAATGAAAAACTTTCTTCTTGCTTTGGTTATTGCCATTGTTCTAGTGAACTGTTTAGGCAGTTTGGTTGATGATTTCTTGGGTATGCACATTGTAATGTCAGACGAACTTCTGAGCCCTTGGGAAAGTATGGCCGTATTGTCTTTAGTGGGTGTAGTACTTGCCATCGTAGGCTTCGTTGTAGCGGTGAGTGTTTTAGGTACTATTTTTGTTGGGTTAGGTGTTGGCGTTATCGCACTGTTGGCCGTTGGCTTTAGTGCCTTTTGGCCAATCATTATTATTGCCATTGCGCTTTATGCGCTAAAGAACAGAAATGCTAACCGCTATAATCAGCAAAATGGCACCTTTAACCACCACAATGTATAGCAATCAGCAGTAGTACATAAGTTAATTTAAGTTGTGATAAGGTGTTAATTGTTGACGGTGGTTTGTATTTCGTCACAAAGGTTTCGCAATTATCATGTACAAAGAAAACACTTATAGCTGGCCGTAGGCCAGCTATTTGTTATTTAGAAGGAAGGTTGGTGTAGATATGAGACAATCATTGAATGCAAAATGGATAGCAGTTGTCGCTGTGATAATTATTGTTCTTTTCTGGCTTGTAGGTTGGTTCTGGAGCATGTCACCAGACACTTTCGATGTACGAAAACGCTTGGCCGAGAATTCAACTGTTGACAATCCAACAGGCATTGCTGGGTATACAATCACGACAACAATGATAGACGTGTCTGAAACCTTGCTTGATAAGCCAGGCGGCTATTTATCAAATGATGTTACACCTCCCGGCATCTTCTTAGATAACATGCCAGCATGGGAATTCGGTGCCCTAGAAATGGTGCGAGACCTCGCCCTATCTATGCGTAAAGACTTTAGCCGCTCTCAGTCACAGTCAATTGAAAATCCTTATCTCACTAAAGCACACCCCAAATTCAACATGGACCATAAAAGCTGGGCGTTGCCATCTTCAGAGTCCAGCTACTCAGACGGTATCGAATTGTTAAAGCAATACAGAGACGAGCTTGCTAACACCCGTAATTCAGATAGTCAGTTTTATACTCGTGCAGATAATTTGCGCGAATGGCTTAAGCAAGTCGAAAAACGCTTAGGCAGCTATTCACAAAGACTAAGTGCAAGCGTAGGATCTGCTAGAATTAACACTGACTTAGCCGGCGACGCTAACGCTCGACGTTCTACGCCTACCGCGAGTCAACGTGTAGTGCAAACCAGCTGGTGGAAGCTAGACGATAATTTTTACGAGGCACGTGGTGCAACCTGGGCGCTGCTTCATTTTCTTAAAGCAGTGGAAATTGAGTTTTATGACGTACTTGAAGACAAAAATGCACTCGTTAGTCTTCAGCAAATCATAAGAGAACTTGAGGCCACACAGCAAACGGTATATAGCCCAATGATATTAAATGGAAGCGGCTTTGGTATGTTAGCTAATCACTCGTTAGTAATGGCAAACTATATTTCTCGAGCAAATGCCGCTTTAATTGAACTTTCAGAACTGCTCAATCAAGGATAATTAATGAAAAAAGGTCTTCTAGCTGCTGCACTTGGATGCGCATTGATTTCTACTGCGTCTCAGGCCGATACCATTGCTGGCGTATATGTTGGCGCTCAGACATGGCAAACCGATACGTCGGGTGGTTTTGCAGATAGCAATAATACTACCGACTTCAACTTCGATGATGAGAACAACACATCGGTATACATTGCTTTTGAGCATCCAGTGCCATTTTTACCGAATGTAAAAGTGAACCATACAACGTTGGAAAACAGCGGTTCTACTGTATTAAACACTAACTTCACGTTTGATGGTGAGTTGTATACAGCAAACACTCGCATTAATGGCGACGTAGAAATTGATTCAACCGACTTCATTTTGTATTACGAGCTTTTTGATAACGACCTAGTAAGCTTTGATTTAGGTATTAACGGTAAATACATCGACGGTTCTTTATTTGTAATCGATCCAGCTAGCGACACTCAAGGACAGGTAGAGTTCTCGGGCGTTGTACCAATGGCATATTCTAAGGTGCAGTTAGGCTTACCGTTTACCGGTTTATCTGCTTACTTTGAGGGGAGCTATTTGTCGTTCGATGACCACGAGCTAAGCGATTATCAAGCGGCTGTTCAATATTCTTTTATCGAAAGCTTAGCTGTGGATATGACCTTACAAGTGGGTTACAGAAATGTAACGGTAGATATTGAAGACCTTGATGATGTTTACGCTGACATGGAATTTGATGGCGTGTTTGCAGGTCTAGAGCTGCATTTCTAAGCTATTTTAAGCATTCGACAAAAGGCGTGACTGTCTGACAGTTCACGCCTTTTTTATTTCAATGATGCTTTTAAGCACTTTCAGTAATAAAAAAGTTTCATTTATTCTTTTCTCTTCTTGTAGAAAGCCGTTAGCCTTAGCGCCATCGATAAAAGGCTAAAAGACTATGTCACAAGATTCTAATTCTAATTCAGCGCCAGGCGCGGTATTAAACGACCAACAATGGAATGCAATTACGCAGGCCATTGCAGGACTAAATCGTGATCAACTTACATGGATAAGTGGTTATGCTGCGGGTATGGCAGCGGCACAAGGTGGTGCTGTAGCACCCGTTGCTCAAGTTGCTTCGGCACCTGCTGGCGACGCACCAACGCTTACTATTTTATACGGCTCGCAAACAGGTAACGCGAAAGGCGTAGCTGCACAGTGTCAAGCTAAGGCAGAGGAAGCTGGGTTTAACAGTAAGCTGGTAAGTATGGCCGATTACAAGCCTCGTAGTTTGAAAAGCGAAACGCATGTTGCCGTATTTGTAAGTACCCACGGTGAAGGTGACGCGCCTGACGACGCGATTGAATTACACGAATTTTTAGCCAGTAAGAAAGCGCCAAAATTAGCCAGTACAAAATATGCAGTACTAAGCTTAGGCGATAGCAGTTACGAATTTTTCTGCCAAACAGGAAAAGACTTTGATGAGCGTCTAAGCAAGCTTGGCGGTCAGGCTATTGTAGAACGTCTAGATTGTGATGTTGATTACGAAGCTGAAGCCGAAGCATGGCTTAATAAGCTAATCGAGTCTTTGAAAGGTGATTTTAGTGCGTCTACTCAAGTTGCTGTAGCAGCCCAAACGGGCGCTGCGGTTCAGGGTGTAGCTGCACAAACTTACACCAAAAAAGCGCCGTTCAAAGCCACACTTATCGACGCGCAAAAAATTACAGGCCGAGACTCGGTAAAAGATATTCGTCACATTGAAATTAGCCTAGAAGACTCGGGTATTACCTATAAGCCTGGTGATGCCTTGGGCGTGTGGTTTAAAAATGCCCCATCGTTGGTTTCCGAGTTTGTAAATGTTCTGTCACTAAATGGTGATGCTGAAGTGGTTGTGGCTGAATCTACCATGACACTTACCGAAGCACTTACATCAAAGCTTGAACTTACGCTTAGCTATCCAAATTTCATTAAGGCATATCAAGCGGCTACAGGCTCTGAAGGACTAGCTGCATTAATGGAAGATAAGGCGCAGCTTCGCACGTATATGGCGGAACGCCAAATCATTGATATCGTGCGAGACCATCCGGGCAAGCTCTCAGAGCAACAACTGGTAGATGCGCTTCGCCCGTTAACGCCTCGCTTGTACTCTATTGCGTCAAGCCAAGCGGAAGTTGAAGAAGAAGTTCATTTAACGGTTGCACATGTTGACTACGAAGCCTTTGGTCACCGTCATCAAGGCGGCGCATCAGGTTTCTTATGTGAATATTTAGAAGAAAATGGTGAGGTGGATGTATTTGTTGAAAATAACGACAATTTCCGTCTTCCTGCCGATCCAAATACGCCTGTAATCATGGTGGGGCCAGGAACGGGCATTGCGCCATTCCGCTCATTTATGCAAGAGCGTGATGCACAAGAAGCTGAAGGTAAAAACTGGTTATTCTTTGGTAACCCGCACTTCACTCAAGACTTTTTATATCAAGTTGAATGGCAAGGCTATGTTAAAGACGGCCTGCTAGACAAAATTACGCTAGCGTTTTCGCGTGACCAAGAAGAAAAGGTATACGTTCAACATCGCTTACTTGAAAACGGTAAGGAAGTTTACGAGTGGCTTGAGCAAGGCGCACATTTCTATGTGTGTGGCGATGCTATGTATATGGCTAAAGATGTTGAAAACGCACTGATTGCTATTATTCAAGAGCACGGTGGTAAGTCAGAGGCTGATGCAAAAGCCTATGTTGTAGAGTTACGTAAAGCGAAGCGTTATCAGAAGGATGTCTATTAATGAGTAACGAAAAATCACCATTTATCGTTGAGGGCAAACTGGCTGACAACGAGCGATTAAAGCGTGAAAGTAATAATTTGCGCGGCACGATTACTACCGACTTAAAAGACGATCTTACTGGTGGCTTCACCGCTGACAACTTCCAGCTTATTCGTTTTCACGGCATGTATCAGCAAGACGACCGCGATATTCGTGCCGAGCGTTCAAAGCAAAAACTAGAACCACTGCACAATGTGATGCTTCGTGCCCGTTTGCCGGGTGGCGTTATTACTCCCGATCAGTGGTTAGCTATCGACAAATTCGCCGCCGACCACACTATGTACGGCAGTATTCGCTTAACTACGCGTCAAACATTCCAGTTTCACGGCGTACTGAAGCCCAAAATTAAGTCGATGCACCAAATGCTAAATAAAGCGGGTATCGACAGTATCGCTACTGCAGGTGACGTTAACCGTAACGTACTATGTACTTCTAACCCGGTTGAATCAGAGCTGCATGTAGAAGCATTCGAATGGGCGAAGAAAATAAGTGAACACTTGCTACCAAAAACGCGTGCCTATGCCGAGATTTGGTTGGACGGTGAGAAGATAGAAACAACGGAAAAACCCGTTGAGCCAATTTTGGGTGATAACTACTTACCGCGTAAGTTTAAAACCACGGTTGTTATTCCACCTCAAAACGATGTTGATGTTCATGCTAACGATCTTAACTTCGTAGCGATTGCTGAAAACGGAAAGCTAGTTGGCTTCAACGTACTAGTTGGTGGCGGTTTGGCGATGACGCATGGTGACAAGAGCACGTATCCTCGTAAAGCGAGTGATTTTGGCTTTATCCCACTAGAGAACACGTTAGATGTTGCTGCTGCTGTTGTTACTACACAACGCGATTGGGGTAACCGTGTAAACCGTAAGAACGCGAAAACCAAGTACACCCTTGAGCGTGTTGGCGTTGATAACTTTAAAGCTGAAGTTGAAAAACGTGCTGGTGTGACGTTCCAAGACAGTCGCCCATACGAATTCACAAGCCGTGGCGACCGCTTCGGTTGGGTTGAAGGTATCGATGGTAAATATCACTTAACGGTGTTTATCGAAAACGGCCGTATTTTAGATTACCCAGGTAAAACACTAAAAACGGGTTGTGCTGAAATTGCCAAAATTCACAAGGGCGATTTCCGTCTAACGGCAAACCAGAACTTAATTATTGCGGGCGTTGCACCAGAGCATAAAGACACTATTGAGTCTTTAGCAAAAGAGCACGGCTTAATTGCACCAGAAGTGTCTAACCAACGCTTAGATTCTATGGCATGCGTTGCATTACCTACATGTCCACTAGCGATGGCCGAAGCAGAGCGTTATCTTCCTGACGCTGTAACTGAGCTTGAAGGTTTATTAGCTAAGCATGGCTTAGCTGAAGACAGCGTGGTATTTCGCGTAACAGGCTGCCCGAATGGTTGTGGTCGAGCAATGTTGTCTGAAGTTGGACTTGTGGGCAAAGGCCCGGGTAAATATAACCTCCACTTAGGCGGTGACAGAGAGGGAACGCGTATTCCTCGTATGTATCGTGAAAACATCAGCGAGCAAGAAATCATGGCAGAGCTGGATACGTTGTTTGGTCAATGGGCCAAGGAGCGTAACGAAGGCGAAGCGTTTGGTGATTTTGTAGTGCGCGCGGGTGTTGTTAAACCGGTAGTAGACTCCGCACGGGATTTCTATGACGCATAATACAGCAGTAAGTCAGCAACCACTGTCATTAGATATCAGCAAGGAAGAACTTGCTGATATCAATGAAACACTTGAGAGCATGTCTGCTCAAGAGCGTGTTGCATGGGCAATAGAAAACTTGCCGGACACGCATATTGTTTCATCGAGCTTTGGTGCTCAATCGGCAGTCATGCTACACATGCTAACGCAGGCTAAACCCGATATTCCGGTTGTACTTACCGACACCGGTTACTTGTTCCCAGAAACGTATCAGTTCATCGACAAATTGGTCGACAGCTTGAAACTGAATCTGCACGTGTACCGCGCCGATATGTCATCCGCATGGCAAGAAGCGCGCTTCGGACGTCTGTGGGAGAAGGGAATAGAAGGTATCGAGCAATACAACAAGATGAACAAAGTTGAGCCGATGCAGCGTGCGCTAAAAGACCTCAATGTAGGTACTTGGTTTGCAGGCTTGCGCCGCAGTCAGTCGGATACACGCGGTAAGTTGCCAGTCCTACAAAAGGTAGGTAATCAGTTCAAGCTGTACCCTATTATTGACTGGAGCAACAAAGACCTGCATTACTACCTAAAAGACAATAACCTTGATTATCACCCACTTTGGGAACAAGGCTATGTGTCAATTGGTGATTGGCATACCACACAGTCACTTCAAGAAGGTATGAGTGAGCAAGACACGCGTTTCTTTGGATTAAAAAGAGAGTGTGGACTTCACGAGTTCGGCGATGGTATCTAGCCCACCACAAACACTTCATTTAGCACCGATTTTATGGCGCTAATGTAATTGTCGTTGGGCGATTTACCCACTAACTTATAAAGTTCACTGCCAACAGGCGTGAACTTGTAGTACACAAGGGCAACGCCCGCCGTTTTGCATGTAAGGCTGATATTCTCGTTCACACATCGAAGCGTCACTTTCTGACCTTCTTGATACTCACCACTTTCAATTTCACTGGCATAAATCAACTTCATTTCTTGAAGTGCCAAAAGGTCTGGGTAGCTTAGGCCAACGGTGCTCAGATTAACTTGCTCAGGATGGTGTTTTCTAAAGAGCGAAAAAAAGCCTTTTCTTCGGTGATAGCCAACCAGAATTCTTGGTACAGCGTCATTATTTCGCTTGCTTGCTACATTGGCCGCTTTAGTAAAAACCTGCGCGTCTCGGTGAGTAAGCGTCTTCAATAACTGCAGTGTACGCAGAGAAAAGCTTCCCGGACGCGCTACTTCCACTGCAAAAATTTTTCCCCATAGCTCTTGCATGGGTCTACTGTAAATCTCTTCAGCCATAGTGCTAAATGCAAAAAACCAATCTGGGTCAAGATTGTCTACAGTTTGTTCATCAATTGTCACATTTAGTGCTATATTTAATACAGCTTGAAGATTACTCGCTTTCTGTGTTTCTAAAATTTGTTTTCTGCGTTCTAAAGCATGTTTTTGTTTTTTTGGGTCGGGCGACAGCATAGAAGGGCTTATACCTACCCTTGCGAACCAAGAGAGCATGCGCTGGCGGCTTGTATCAAGCCTAGCTGCACTACTGGTTTGTTCTGCTGTAGGCTTATCAGCGTGTTGTGTCACCGGCTTTTCGAGAGGTTTTTCGGTTTTTCTTACCTCAGGCGAAAAAGGTTGGGGTGTAATCTTCATGACCGATAATATGTTTTTGATGGTGATTTTCTGTAGGAGCACTATTGCATTGCGTAACTTTTTTATCAATGTAATCGTTGCCTTTATACAATGA